>JAEEGJ010002408.1_pt1 | contig 98470 bp, 62 predicted proteins | sample 8958761 | NCBI WGS metagenome assembly JAEEGJ01 (sample SAMN16246546, study PRJNA631951) | gut metagenome | biome: gut microbiome; feature: rumen; material: RS-attached | host: Bos | place: Iran: Karaj | collected 2018-10 | reverse complement strand
AAAATTTTTCCATAAAAAAACTGGAAAAATCCCTGCAAAATCAGCTGACAAACGATGCCCAGAGGCCTTCAAAGGTCTCGGTTTGCGTCTTTTTCTTGATGCTGGTGCGGTATTTCGACACGGTGTTTTCGCGCAGGTCTAGGATGTCGGCGATTTCCTTCGTGCGGAAAGGAAACATGGAAAGCACACAGATGTCGAGCTCGGTGTCGCTCAGGTCGGGATGGACGGCCTTCAGTTTCGTCAAGGCTTCGGGATAGGCTTCGTTGAACACTTCGAGGATGCGGTTGAAGGTGTTGTTGCGCTTGTCTTCGTAGATAGCTTGCACCTTCATCCGCAAGGCCTCGTTGGCCTGAGCCTCCAAGGCACCGTGCGCGGCTTGCAGGTCGCGTTGGATGGCTTCGTTCGCCTGGGTCATCTTCTTGCGGTAGACGCGATGGTATACGACAAAGGCGGCAGCCGCTAACAAAAGCAGGGCTGCAACCACGCTAACAGCTCTTAACCTGTTTGTCTTATGTGCCTGTTTCTGTTCACGCAGGTCGGTCAACCGGGCATCACGTTCGGCCTTGTAGTTCTCGTATTGCTTTACGGCCAGCATCCCGTCGCTCACCCTATCCGATTCGGCTTTAGCATAGGTTTTATTGAAGCTATGGCAAAATGCAGCGCTATCCGCATTTCCCTCCTCTTCATAGATTTGCTCAAGCAGCGACATGATGGCACTCCGTTCCAAATCACCCGTTTGCATATCCAACACTTTCAGCAGATAAGGCTTCGCTTCAAGACGATACGGCGAGTGATACATACCAATGCCCAGACTGACGGAGTCATTTGTTGCGCTCATCCCACGTCGCGTCTTGAAAGCGATCGTGTTGCGCTGCACCATGAAGCAGGAGTCGAACTGGTGTTGGTCATAGTACAAGTCCGACAACACAAGCTGGGCAGTAAAATAGTCATTCAAGTTGCCAGCAACCGTGTCCAGATAAGGCGTCACGAAATCGTGATAGTAGCGTGCGGAGTCGCTTTCCTTTAGCGTCGAAAAGGCGTTGGCCAATTCCAAGCTGGACCTAACTATCCAAGTAGTGTCTTGAACCATACGCTGGTATGCCAATGCCCATCGCAAGGCATCGATTTCAGCGTTGTTGGCCATCTTTCGCCGAAACACGTATGCCATTTGGTAATAGGCGCGCGAAGCAAGCAACTTCTCTTCATTGGTCATGTCCTCAGGCAGATACTCCAGTTTTTGGGCCACTTGAATAAAATACGGGAAAGCCCCCATCATGCTGTCCTGTTGAAGGCGGACAAAACCGCTATCATAATGGGCTTGGGCCTCCTGCAGGTCATCGGACGAGGCGTGTTGGTGCACATTCCCACATGCCACCACGAAAAGCAGAAGCATCAAAAACCCTATGGACAAGACGCGTTTCATGGCGGCAAAGATAAGAAATCTTCCAGTTTTGTGCTGACAAGGCATCAATTCTTTTCCTCCTGCCCTGCGGCTTCATCTGCTTTTACAGCTCCCACATAGCTTTTCAGCACGTCACCGACCTCCTCGATGCCTGTCTTGCTCCTGATGTAGGCGCTGTATTTCGAGACCGTGTTCTCCTTGAAACCGAGGATGGCACCGATTTCCTTCACGCGAAACGAAAGGAACGACAGTAGGCAAACCCCCATCTCGGCATACTGTTGTGTGTCGTGCCTATACAAGTAATGGTCCGAAACCCCGATATGATAATAAGCACATTCGGCAATATTGCCAATGGCTTCGGCTGACAGCAAGCCTCTCTTGAGATAGAACAAGCTGCTATCGTTTTCATTGATCATTGGAACCCACTTCTAAACAAGGCCCTCCCTCAGAGAATCTGATATTAGGGTCTTCATAGGTGAAGTAGGAATCATTCTGTGCCTTCAAATTCACCCCTCCCGCCATCAGCAGGACCGCAAGCAGGGTAAAAATTCTTGTTGCTTCCATTTCAAAGTGTTTTTCTGTGTTATGCACGCAAAATTATCCCAAAAAACAACAAAAAAACCATCTGTCACGCCCTAAAACGGTTTTGTCCCTATCTATTTCGATTTTGAAATTTTCAATATATTGACATTCAAATGCTTATAAAAAATCGGTTATTTGATTTGTCCATGTTTTTTGGGTTTAGGAGACCATCAAATGCGATATTCTTTACTTATTTCACGCTCCAAAAAACCTCTAATACTTCACATACTGTTCCAAAAGCGGGTTCACCTCCCCTTCTTCCTTGAGCAATGCCTCCAGCTGTGTCCAGTTCTTGATCATGCCACGTTTTTCGCGCTGGTTGACGATGCACTTCACCTGCTCATAGCTGAGGTAAGGATGATGCACCAAGGTCTTGAAGTCGGCGCGGTTGACATCGACTTTCCGTATTTCGACCGCACCTAAATTAATATAAGATTGTATGGCGGCAAAACGCGCATCGTCCATGCCTTTCACATCGCGGAGCTGCTCCTTGTCGACGAAACCGCCCAACTTCTCGCGGAACTCGATGATGCGCACCGCCGTGTAAGGGCCTATCTGCGGCAACTCCACCAAGGTGGTCGAGTCTACCGTGTTCAAATCTACGATAGGAATGGCTTTCTTTTCTGGCTTGGGTTTCTCTTCATTAGACGGTTTCTCCTGCTTTTTGGATGAAGGTTTGCTGCTTGCACCACGCGACACTTCAGGCAACACAATGAAAGGTTCCAGCTGCGCAAACTCCTCCTCGCTGATGGTGTAAAGCTTGCCCAAGTCGTTTTTCGAATAAAACTTGCCGCCTTTGGCCTTGTAGTTCATGATGTTGCGTACCTGGCGGTCGGTGAGACCCATTTGCAGCCATTCTTCTTCCGTGATAGTATTGGGGTTGAAGGGAAACGGATGCAGTTCCGCCACCTCTTGAGGCTTCTCGGCTTGTTGCTGTTGTTGCTGCTCGATGGCCGCCTGACGCAATGCCAACAAGGAATCCAGGTTGTGCAAGGAGGCATCACTCAGCGACTTGCGCGACGGACGAAACAGACAGGCAAGAATCAATAGCAGTATCAATGCCAGTATCGTGATGATAGCGACGCGCTCGCCTTTGCTGAAGGAAAACCATTTGCGCAAGGAATCCATATTCTTTGGTTTCGGGCCCTTCGACAGGCTCAGGGACCCTCGGCCGTTGAGCCCGTCAAAACGCCGACTATTATTTAATCAATCCACTGACAAACACAATCGTGATGGCAATGGGAGCCAGATATCGAATAATAAAGAAGATAATCCTTTTCAACGATGCCTTGATGGTACCCTCGTTGGTCACCTCCTCGAAGAACTTGGTCTTGCCCAATCGCCAACCCACGAAGATGACGATCAACACGCCGCCGAGGGGCAAGAGGATATTGGACGAAACAAAGTCCATGAGGTCGAAGACCGTCCTGCCGCCAATGACAAAGGGCGTGTTCTCCATCAGACTCAACGAAGCAAAACTACCGATGAATAGCGTGGCTACACATGCCCATACCGTCGACCACTTGCGGTTAATTTGAAGTTCCTCGGAGAGGTAGGCCACCACAACCTCAAGTAGCGAAATCGTGGAAGTCAGCGCGGCAATGGCCAACAGCACGAAGAAGATGATGCAGAAGATATAGCCTCCTGTCATCTGGTTGAAAATCATCGGTATCGTGTTGAACACCAGCCCCATGCCTGCTGTCGGGCGGATGCCAAACGAGAAAGCCGCAGGGAAGATGACGAGACCCGCCAACACCGCAATCAAGGTGTCGGCAAGCACCACGGAAAAGGCGGTGGAAGTCAAGTTGTCTTTTTTCTTGATGTATGAACCATAAGTAATGAGTGCTCCCATGCCGAGACTCAACGAGAAGAAGCCTTGGCCCAAAGCACTGATAAGGACATTTCCATCGATTTTAGAGAAATCCGGATGGAATAGGAACGACAATCCTTCTTTGGCCCCTGGTAGCGTAACAGAGCGTATACCCAAGACAATCAAGATGACCAAAAGCAGCGGCATAAGGATTTTTGCGTATCTCTCAATGCCGTTTTGCACTCCTTTGAAGACCACAAAGCCGGTCAGGAATATGAAGATGGCCTGCCACATCACATTGCGCCAGCCCATATTATGGAAGTCGGCAAAGTCTTGCTCCATGGTTGCCAAGTCCTTGCCTTGGAACGAGTTGGTCACCGCCTTGATGATGTATTCCAAAGTCCAGCCCGACACGGTGGAATAGAAAGCGAAGATAATGAATCCACATAACACGCCCATATAGCCAACAATCGACCACGCCGACTTAGGCGCAAGTTTCTTGAAGGCTCCTACGGCATTGCTCTGTGAGCGTCGACCGATGACCAACTCCGACAACATCACAGGGATGCCGAGGAAGATGACCACGGCGAGATAAACCAACAGGAATGCCGCTCCGCCGTTGTTGCCCAATTCGCATGGGAAACGGTAGATATTACCCAATCCGATGGCCGAGCCCGCAGCAGCGGCAATAATGCCTATCTTCGAGCCAAAGCCATCGCGCTTTTTCTTTTCTTCTGACATATTGTATTTTTTGACTCGGGACGCGGGACTTCGGGACACGGGACAGTCTCGTGTCTCGCGTCTCGTAGTCTCGTGTCATTGTTTATCTCTTTTCACCGTATGCCAGGTCACCCACATCGCCGATACCAGGAACGACATAAGCTCTGGCCGTCAGTTCCTCGTCGACGCTGCCCACCCAGATGGTGACGGGCAGGCGCGACATGGTACGCTCCACATAGTCCAAGCCATCCTGGCTAGCCACCGCCACAGCAATATGGATCTCCTTCGGCATCATATCCTCCATCAGACCGTTCAAAGTCTTCACGATGGACTCGCCCGTCGCCAATAGCGGATCACAGACAATCAGGACACGGTCCTCGATATCGGGAGAAGAGAAATATTCAACGCGTATCTCAGAGTTCTCCTCGTTCTTGTCATATTTGCGGTAGGCCGCGATGAAGGCGCTGTCCGCTTGGTCAAACATGCTGAGCATTCCATTGTGGAACGGCAAGCCAGCACGCAAGATGGTAGCGATAACGGGTTGCTCGTGCATCGTCCGTATCTGCTTTATTCCCAAAGGGGTAGTCACCTCTTCATCATCGTATTCAAGGGCTTTGCTGATTTCGTAAGCCATGACTTCGCCAATGCGTTCGAGGTTGCGGCGGAAGCGCATACGGTCCTGCTGAATGACAGCATCTCGGAGTTCAGCCATATATTGGTTGAAGACACTGTCGGTTTTCTCTAAATTGTGAATTTCAATCATAGTGTTGGGATTTGCCACAAAGATAGAGAAAAGAAACAAATCATTCGCAAATCTGTCATTATTTTTTTTCAGATGCTATTGCGCGTTACAAAATTTCCCTATTTTTGCATTACTAAAACTCTAAAGCATTTACACGAAAAATAAAAGAAAGGGACAAACACCATGGCAGGAGACTTGAAAGAAAACTGGAAAAAAGTCGGTAAAGACTGGGCTTCGTTGGGTGAGGATTTAGGCAAATCGCTCATCAAATCGGTGAAGGCAGGAGTGAGCGCAGCCACCAAATGGGCAGAAGACGAGCCTGAAAAAGAAGCTGAAGACAAGGCCGAGGAGACCAAAGAAGAAGAGCCCAAGGCTGAAAAATAACAGCACTTTAACGCTATCGCTTCACAACAACCAAGTTAGTTGAAATGCTTTGGAACACAGACAAGTAGCGTCTGTGTGTTGTTTATTTGTGCTTTTTCCAAACCTTAAGCAAAGCTTTACCGATGGGCGAAAGCCGATTGAAAGTATAGGATGGATACTTGACCTCCGTACCGCCAAAGCCAAGATAGAAACGAGCCAAATTCTCATCATCTGAGCCCTCGAAATCAAAAGTCAACGGTTGGTTGGCATATTTTTGTATCACCTGATCCAAGAGATAGGTCATGGCTTGGCGCTGCTTGCCTTCCACGGTGAGGCCTGAAAACAGGAAAGTGATTCGGTCATTGGTTTTCATGAAGATAGCGGCACAAATCAACTGTCCTATTCCTTTTTCGTTCACCCCCAACATAAAGGCGGCATTCCGTTGCTGGGCCACCTGAGCCAAACGCGTCAGCACACCGTACTCGGCATCACCCCACTTATCGAGCAAAGCTCCACGGTTGTCGCGGAACAAGGCCACCACATGGTAGGGAATCACCGATGTGACCAATTGCAGATTATTATCTTCAGCCTTGGCCAAATTACGCTTTGTGTTTTGGTGATAACCCGCACGAATAGCCTCATAATCCTTATTCAAGTCAAGCAGCACATTTCTATGATATTCAACACCTTGAACATCGTTGTCGAAGATATTGTTTTCATTCAACCTGATCTCGGCAAAACGATAATTATTAGGAATGGCATTCAAAAACTCATTAGTCTTTTCGGGTGTCACGGGCTCTTTGGAAAACACGCCCAACTGTTGCACGAAATAAGGCTGATAGAGATAGTTGATCCCGAATTTTTTCCTACCCGTCAAAGGCATCACTGACTGATAGTCATCCTCAACGAGGGCTTCCCACTGGGGATGAACCATGTCGAGATACCATGAAAAAGCGTAGATGTTGCCACATTCAGCGATGGTCGAATCCCATTTAGTTTTGTCAATTTGGTTATTTACAAGATATTGTATCATAGAAACGAATTCATTACTTTAAACCGGCCCTTCGACCCTTCGATGGGCCTCAGGGACCGCAGGCTCAGGGGCCTTGGTGATATATTCTAATAGTTGGCGGTACATCTCAGGCCAGCCGACCCAACGCTTTTCACCGCCAAGAGTTTCATTGTGAGTGAGATAAATGAATGTCCCTCCTACTCCTTTCACCTCGTCAACAAGTTGTTTTGCAAGGACATACGAGGCTTCCACATCGAGATTCAGATAGTCGCGCATGGTACCGTCCATCAAAGCGAAAGGATGCACACGAAGGTTGGTGACCATATCGTTTTCGAGGTCGTAGAAACGGAAAGTATCGGCGATGCCGGCACGAAAGCCCGCCTGCGAAGCAAAACCCATAGTGTAGTCATCGCTGATGTCCAACTCGATAAGTTTCTGATAACTGCGTGGCAGGTTCATCCTCAGAAAGTGTTGACGGCTCTTGGTCAGTGGACGGTGCAATACCTCCGACAGGTTGTCCATTTCCTTTTTCAGCTTAACGATATCAAGATAGGATGAAAACGAAGGATGGATGCCTACATCGGCATAGTCGCCAAGACGCTTGATGAGGTTACGGAAAGCTTCCTTGCGAAGCGAGATGTTCTTGTCATTAGTATCGTAGTCGCCGCAAAGGATGAAGTATATCGGCTTAAGCTTGAACTCCTTTTGCAATTCGAACTGAAAATCGAAAGAGTCAAAAGGATCCTTGCGCTTGCCACGCAACACCTGACGACGTTCGCGGATGCGCTCACGATCGCCCGAGGTCAAATCCTTCAAAAAACCACCCACCGTGCGGTACAATCCTTTGCATTTATATGCCCAGGCAGCATCCACATCATAAGTCGGAATGAAATTGAACTTAGGCTGCTTGATTGGAAGATTTGGATAAATGGATTTCAACTTGGCTCCCAACGACTTAGCCCAAATATTCACCAAAGGCTTTTGAAGCATTTCGTTCTCAAACATCCACGTCGATTCAGCACGAAACCGTCCGTATTGGTCACGCACCTGCGAAAGGTATTCCTCATAACGCGAGACCAGGAAAAACGAAGCCGCGAAAACATCGAAAGGTAAAAGGTTACCTTGTCCGTAGACTGCATAGGGTGCAACCGTACCTTCAAACTCCACCGTGCGGAAACTCTGTTCGTGGATATGCCGTTCAAAAAGCAGATCAACAGCCCTTACAAAAAGCTCATTATCAATACGTTGTACTCCATAATGCAAACTCGCTCCCTCAAAGGCCTTAAACTGCTCGGCATCAGTAGTCAAATCGTATTCAATGCCCAACAACTGCTTGAGCACCAAATCGAAGACATACATCACACGGCCTGTGACCTTTGGAACAAGAACCAGCATTTTCATAGGCACAAAAATAGGACGATTTTCAATACAAAAGGTAAAAAAGCGAAAAATGTTGCAACTTCGCAAAAGTAACACCGAAAAGTTGTATTTTTGTCAGTTTAAAACCAAGGCTTTCCCGATATGGAAAATTTCGTCGTATCCGCTAGAAAATACAGGCCTATGACCTTCGACACAGTCGTGGGTCAAGGCTCCATTACCAACACTTTGAAAAACGCCATCCGCAACAACACGTTGGCGCAAGCCTTCTTGTTTTGCGGTCCACGTGGCGTGGGCAAGACCACCTGCGCCCGTATCATGGCCAAGACCATCAACTGCCTCCACCCCACCGAGAACCTTGAGGCCTGCAACGAATGCGAGTCGTGCCGTGCCTTCAACAACAACGCCTCTTTCAATATCTACGAGTTGGACGCTGCTTCAAACAACTCGGTGGAAGACATCCGTAGCTTGGTCGACCAAGTGAGAATCCCGCCACAAATCGGACAGTACAAAGTCTACATCATCGATGAGGTCCACATGCTGTCGGCGGCGGCTTTCAACGCTTTCCTGAAGACCTTGGAAGAGCCACCTGCGTACGCCAAATTCATCTTGGCCACTACCGAGAAGCACAAAATCATTCCGACCATTCTTTCACGTTGCCAGATCTTTGACTTCAAGCGGATTACAGTTGATGATATTGCCAAGCATTTGGCCTTTGTTGCCCAAAGTGAAGGTGTAACAGCTGAGCCAGAAGCTTTGAACATCATTGCGCAAAAGGCCGACGGCGCCTTGCGCGATGCCCTCTCCATTTTCGACCAGATGGTCAGTTTCTCTGGCAAAAATATTACCTACAAGGATGTCATCGACAACTTGAATGTATTGGATTATGACTACTATTTCCAAATTGTCGACCACATCCTTCACGGCAACACGAGCGACATCCTGCTCATCCTCAACGACATCATCAGCAAGGGCTTTGAACCACAGCATTTCATAAACGGTTTAGGCAACCATTTGAGAAGCCTCATGGTGTGCAAAGACCCGATTACAGTACAGCTCTTGGAAGTCAGCGAGCAACTGAGACAGCGTTATTTAACGCAATCGCAGGCCTGCCCAATGCCCTTCCTCATTCGCGCCTTAGAGATCAATAACAAATGCGACATTGACTACCGCGCCGCCAACAACAAACGCCTGCATCTGGAGATTGCCTTGTTGAAGATGTGCGCCTTGTGCAGCCAAGCCTTGAATCTACCTACGGCACAAGCACAGCCAGTGCAGGTAGCACAGAATAGGCCAGCAATGCAACCAACAAGTCAAGCAAATACGGGTGGTGGAATCCCCCCTACCCCCTTAAAAGGGGGAGTGGCTTCCACCAGCCCTTTAACTCAAACGACTAAGGCCGCTGAGCCCGCTGTTACTGCCAAGGGTCCTGAGCCCGTGGTTACCGTCAAGGTCCCTGAGCCCGTCGAAGGGCCGACCAACAAGCCAACTCCTCAACAATCAATAATTCAACCACAAGCCGCTTCCGTTTCGACGGGCTCAACGTCCGCTACCACCGCCACCTCCGCTGCGCCGGTCGTCCGTCCGCGTGGTGCCACGAGCAGCATCAGCATCAACAAGGCCATGCAGCAAGCTGGACAAAAGGCTGAGGAAAAAGAAGAGACTTGGGACACGCCGTTCACACAAGAGCAGCTCACAGCTGCATGGGCTGACTTCGTCAACCGATATAAAAATGTGTCTCCCAACTTCGCGGCTGCATTGGGAAAATACACTCCTAAATTAATGGGCAGCGCCGAAATCCACTTTAGCGTCGACAACCTGCTCTTTGAGCATGACACTGAAGGCATGAGTGCATTGAAACACCATTTGAAACAAAGTTTGCACAACAACCAATACCAACTCAAGCCCGAGTTGATGGAGCGCCCTGCCGAAATTGAGGCATACACTGACAAGGATAAGTTTGAGAAGATGGTGGAAGAAAGGCCGTATTTGAGGACTTTGCAGACGGAGCTTAAGCTTGAAGGAGATTTGTAAAATGTGGAATTAGGAATGAGGAATACGGAATGTGAAATGCGGAATGTGGAATTGCTTCTGGCCTCTGGCCTCTGGCTTCTGGCAGCTCCATGGAAAGCTCATGAGCTTACATCTGCCAAAAAGCTGCCAACAGCCAATAGCCAGCAGCCAGTAGCCCAGCAAAATCTTGAATCTTAAATGTTTAAATAATATAATAATGAAGAAAAAACACATTATCGCCATGATGACATTATGTACAATGGCAGCAGGCTGCGCCGAGAAAGCAGTCGAGACACAGACACCAGAACCGAAGAAAGAAGTTGTTCCAGCCATCGAGTTGAGCAATATGGACACCGAAATCAACCCCGCTGAGGATTTCTTCCGCTTTGTTAACGACGAGTGGTTGAAAAACAACCCGATCCCAGAAGAATACTCCACCTACGGAGCTTTCACGGAAATTGACCAACACAACGAGCTTCTCATCAAAGACATCATAGATGAGGTCTCGCAAGACACCACCGCGCAACAAGGTAGCGTTGCTCAGAAAATCCGCGACTTCTACAATGCTGGCATGGACACCATCGCCATCGATGAACGCGGCTACAGCGAGTTGATGCCGTATTTCGAGATGATTGACAACCTTAATGACAAAGCCCAACTGGCCGAGCTTTTAGGCAAGTTACACAGCGATGGTATTGGTGGTTTCTTTGGAGCCGGCGGGAGCCCCGACCCGAAGAATGCCGAGATGGTCATCATGCACCTCTATCAAGGTGGCTTGAGCCTTACCGACCGCGAAGACTACCTTGCTAAAGAGTCGAAAGAAATGCGCGACAAATATGTCGAACATGTGGCCAAGATGTTTGAACTCACAGGAACAGAGCCAGAGGCTGCTGCCGACAAGGCCAAGCGTATCTTGGGTCTTGAGACGCAGTTGGCCACTAACTCGATGACTCGTGTGGATCGTCGTGACCCTGACAAGACTTACAACATGAGAACACTTGTCGAATTGCAGAAAACGATGCCTAACTTCGATTGGAACACCTATTTTAAGAGCGCTGGTGCCCCGATGATCGAAAGCCTTAACGTGGGAATGCCAGACTTCATGGCAGCGATGGACAAAATCATCCTCAAAACCGACCTCAACACCATTAAGGACTACCTGCGTTGGAAGGTTATCCATGGTAGCGCCTCTATGTTGAGCAGTGACCTCGACGCTGAGAACTTCAGCTTCTATGGTAACTACCTCTACGGCCAGGAAGTGCAGCAGCCCCGTTGGCGCCGCATTCTTGACGCCACTTCTGGTTGTCTGGGTGAAGCCATCGGTCAGCTTTATGTGGAAAAGCATTTCCCTGCCGAGGCCAAAGAGCGTATGCTGAACCTTGTTGGCAACCTTCGTGTCGCTCTTGGTGAGCGCATCAAGAACCTCGACTGGATGAGCGAAGAAACCAAAGCCAAGGCCCTCGTCAAACTCGATGCCTTCAATGTGAAAATCGGTTATCCTGACAAGTGGAAGGACTACAGCAAGTATGAAGTCACACCTGATTCGTATTTCGAGAATGTACACCGTTCCATCCGTTTCGAGAACGAAAGGGAAATGGCCAAAATCGGAAAGCCCGTTGACAAGGAAGAGTGGTTCATGACCCCGCAGACTGTCAATGCCTACTATAGCCCCGAGATGAACGAAATCGTGTTCCCCGCCGCTATTCTTCAGCCTCCGTTCTTCAATATGGACGCTGACGACGCCGTCAACTACGGTGGCATTGGCGTGGTAATCGGTCACGAGATGACCCACGGCTTCGACGACCAAGGCTGCAAGTATGACGAAAAGGGTAATCTCAACAACTGGTGGACCGAAGAAGATGCCGCTCAGTTCGCCGAACGCACCAAGCAACTTGTGAAGCTCTTTGACGAATTCCAAGTGAGAGGCTACCAAATCAACGGTCAACTCACCCTCGGAGAGAACATCGCCGACCTCGGTGGCCTCAATGTGGCATGGGATGCCTACCAAATGACCGAAGAGGCAAAGGCCAACCAAAGCATCGATGGCTTCACGCCCGCTCAGCGCTTCTTCATCAGCTACGGCACCATCTGGCGTAACAACTCGCGCGACAAGTACATCGAGCGCCAAGTGAAGACCGACGTGCATTCACCCGCTGAGGCTCGCGTTAACCGCACTCTCGGTTCAATGCCACACTTCTACGAGGCATTCGATATTCAGCCTGAAAACGCCATGTACATTGCTCCTGAAGAACGCGCAAATATTTGGTAATCAATAATAAATTGTAGAGACGCAAATTTTGCGTCTCTACAATATCCATAAAAAATGGGATTTAAACAATTCATAGGGAAAACGAGACTAAAGCTCGGGGGGTGGAAAATGGTCAACGCCTACCCCGACCTCGGCAATGCCGTCTGCATCGTGGCCCCTCATACCGCCATCAAGGATTTCTTCATCGGCTTGGCGTTTTATTGGGCGCAAGGCATCAATTTCAAGGTCATGATGAAGATTGAGTTCTTCCAATACTGTGGTGGTATATTGAGTCGGCCACTGAAAAAACTCGGCGCCATTCCTGTCAACCGAGGGCATCAGAACCACCTTGTGGAACAGATGGTTGAGATGTTCAGCCAAAACGAGAACACACACCTCATCATATGCCCAGAAGGCACCAGAAAAAAAGTAAAGCATTGGAAAAAAGGGTTTTACGTTATCGCCGACGGCGCACACGTCCCCATAGCTTTGGGCTTCATCGACTATCAGAAAAAACTCTGCTCACTTGAGAAAGTCATCTATCCTTCAGGGGATTACGAGAAAGACCTAGCCGAGATTTGGGACTACTATCGTTCCAGAAAAGTCATGGGAAAGCATCCAGAACTGTTCAATCTCTACGACGAATATGAAAAATAACTAAACAATGATTGACCTAAGCACAAAAATCCACGACAAATTCACCTTGGAATTCAAGGTAGGGTTCAACACAGAACAAGCCACTAAACCGACCAAATTTCGTGACTACGTGATGAACACCTGGATTTTTGTGCCCAACAGTCTCGACATCAATGCGGCCAAGTACAGCAAAGATGACTTTTACCGCGACCTCAAGTCGGGTGTCAGACTTATCACCCCAGCGTATGAATTGCATGAATTGGCCAACAACGATGAGCTGCTGCCCAGCAAAGCACTCACGACCAACTTTAACGACTTGCACGCCGCACCCGACGACACACTTGACCTCACCCATACCATCAAGATGTATTGCGCCATCGCCAAAAGCGCTTTCCGTGACGCATGTTTTTCTGCGATACAACAATCTGATGCAGCTACAAGGAAGGACGCTTGCCTACAATTTTTAGAAGATGGGCGCAAAGTATTAGAACGATTCCGTTGCCTGTTCAACCAACTGAACGAGGACAATGCCACAGACCGAACCCGACAAGTCTTTGCTTACGGGGATGAGTTCTTGAGCAATGTGTTGGAAAAATACACCTATCGCCTTCGTGATGCCATCCGTCTACATCATCCTGAGGAATACCCACAACTTGAAAAACGATTCAAAGAGGTGCTAAATAATGAAAGGGCCTATAGGGAGCAAAAAGGCTACCTCTGCGTTAAAACTGATGATGCCAAAGGCAACGAGGACTTCGTGTTCCGTGCTAGTCTGCTCAAGAAATTCACGGAAAGCGACCTCTATCTCAACGCCACCAAGCGCAAGAACACCTTCTTGGTTGAACAAATCCTATACAGTCTCGCCGCCGGTGCCGCTATGGTGGTAGCCACTTTGTCGTCTTTCTTCTTCCAGCAAAGATACGGCAACTTCACCCTACCCTTCCTCATCGCACTGGTAATCAGCTATATGTTCAAAGACCGACTGAAAGACTGGCTGCGCTTGTTCTTCGCCAAACGTGTCAGCAACAAGGTCTTTGACACGCGCACCGATTTCCGCGTCAAGAACAAATACATCGGTTGGAGCAAGGACAGTGTCGACTTCATCGACAGTGACAAGATCCTACCCGAAGTGATGGAGCTTCGTAGCCGCAATCCGCTCTTTGCGGAAGTGAGCGGCAAGGATGAGAAGGTGCTGTTGTTCCGCAAAAAGGTACAGCTTTGGCCGGGTGAATTGGCCAAGGCGAGTCCCTACCCGCTCCGTGGCATCAACGACATTTTGCGTTACAACCTCACGGAATACACGCGCAAGATGGACAATCCGAGTTTCCCTCTTTCAGGCACTTGGGAAGACAATGAATACAAGCCCATCGAGGGAAAGAAAGTCTATCACCTAACCTTCGTCATCCAATGCGTTTACGAAGGCAAGACCGAGTACAAACGCATCGTGGTGCGCTGCGACAGAAACGGTATCGTGAATGTGAAGGTGAGCTAAGTTGCCAAAATTACTCAGCAACATGCACCAAGCGTACACCTCTTCCGTAGGTACGGTTGCTACAGTCCTGCGGATTCATGTCAGAAGCGTTTTCAGTTTCGTAAAAGTAGACGCCGTATGCGTAATTGTTATTGACGAACGAGCTTGACCAGTAATAGCCGCGGCTACCCACATTCCTAACCGAAGTCCCAAAACGGTAACCTGCGGCAGGAAGGAAGACCACACCAAGCTGTTCCAAAAAATTCCACTCTGAACCATTGACAATATTATCGGTATAACGAGCATCTTTTGTGTTCACTTCATTTAAGGTATAATAGATGCTGTTCCAGTCATCAGGCAGCAAAATCACCCCATTCACATCGTTCACATTGGCTTTGGCAAAACGGATGCCGGAGTCTGTTGTTCGGGTGTCGAAAACATATCCCAATTCATCTTTACTCAGGGTACGCCATTGGTTGGGCAGGTTGCCACCATTGGAGATAGCATTGTAGACACCCCAATCCGAATTGACGTTTGTGCCAGTCAGACCATTTGCGCCTGCAGGACCATAGGATGAGCCACTCGTATTGTTTGTATCCCACGGATGAAAATAGACATTGCCACAATTCCAACCACTTGTTCCCCAACCAAACAAATCGCGGTCAACGGTCTGACTATTGCTGTCCTGTCCTGTGGTGGTTCCCAAACAATCCCACTGGTTCTCGGCAAACTTCCAATAAGGGGTGCTGGCACTGCCAATATATTGCAGATTGCCTTGGGAGAAATATACTTGGTTGCCATTATCGTTGATGGTGAACTTGCCGTTGATGGCACCTTCAGGAACGTTACTATTGTCAATAGCAATAAAACGTTGCTCCTCTCCATATACAAGGCCATAATCAGTCACCGCATAGGCGCAAACATAGTAAATAGTGCCTGGCGTCAGACCGACAAGTGTTTCGTCGAAATCGCCTATACCTGTGCCATTAGTAGTGTGATTGCCGTCAATGTTAGGGTTCGGTTCCGTACCCCAACACACGCCACGCATGAACACATGAACACCAGCAGGGCCATTTACCGTACCACCCACCACTGCGCTTGTTGCAGTGATGTCAATCGGTACAGCAGTGGTCACAGAAGATGTGACTCGTGAAAAGACAAGCTCGACATTCTCGGTGCGTTTTGAATAATAATGGTAGCCGTACCCTGGGATAAACTGTGTAATACTTCCCCTCCAACGTCCGTTAGTATAGGTAGCAACACCTGATTGTGCCTTGATCATATCACCCGACATGGGTACAAAGTCTCCTAATGCCGATGGTATGTCCTTCACCTCTGCTTCAGGATAACTAAACCAAGTACAACCTGGCTGCAAAGTTATCGTAATATCCTGCGCCTTAGCGCTTAAGCTTACCGCCATCATAGCGAACAAACTCATTACAAATACAAATTTCTTCATTTTATTCAACTTTTTAAATCTATTAATTTAATGCGTATTTCCAATTTTTATTTGGCTCGGCAAAGAAACGAAAAATAATTATTATTCCTGTGTAAAGTTACGAAAAATTTCGTTTCTATCCAAACTCCCACCAACTATAACAGTAAAGTCTCCAGCCTCAACATGCCATCCTTTATTAACAGAATACACTACCAAATCGCGCTCAGTGAGATAGAAAACTATTTGCTGAGTTTCACCTTTATTAATATGCACACGTTGGAAGCCTTTCAGCAGTTTTGAGGCTGGGGCAATGCTGGCTACTTCATCACGGACATAGAGCTGGACGACTTCGTCGCCGTCATAAGAGCCGATGTTTTTCACTTGGCAGGTGACTTTACACACTGTGTCGGCCATAGATTCCTTCCATCCCACATTCCTCTGCTGGAATGACATGGCCTCAACTTGCAAATCGCTGTATTCGAACTGGGTATAGCTCAAACCATAACCGAAAAGGAACAAAGGCTTCGCGGATTCTTCCACATAGTCACCTGTGGCGGGTTGGGAATAATACACAGGAATCTGTCCCACCGAGCGCGGAATTGAGATGGGTAGACGACCTGCGGGATTGTAGTCACCCCAAAGGATATCGGCCAAAGCGGAACCGCCTTCCATGCCTGGATACCACAATGTCAGCAAGGCATTGGATTTTTCGTTGGCAAGGTTCATATCCAAGGGGCGGCCTTGGATGTAGACCGTCACAACGGGCTTTCCTGTGGCATAGATACGTTCCATTAACTCTTCTTGTTTGCCTAACAATTTCAAGGTAGATCGATCATAACCTTCGCCGCAGTCCATGTCGGAAATATATTCGTCTACTATGGCAGCTCCCGTGTCCTCGTAGCTTGTCTTGAAATCGCGGGCAGACGAGCCTCCTACAACCAAAACCACAACATCAGCAACCTTGGCGATTCTCACCGCCTCGTCAATGTTGACGTCACTTTCGTCTCGAACGGCACAACCTTTGGCATAGGTCACCTCTGCCCTGCCCTTGTTGCGGATGCCTTCGAGCATGGTCACGATACGGTCGGGGTCTTGCGGGGCGGTATAGTCGCCGAGTTGATTGTACATATTGTCAGCATTAGGCCCAATGACAGCCACCTTTTTGACTTGTTCGCCAAAAGGCAAGATGCCGTCGTTTTTCAGCAAAACGGCAGATTCCAAAGCCACATGCTTGGCAAGTTGAGCGTTTTCTTTCGTTCCTACTTCCGATTCGGCCAAAGCCTCGTCAACGTATGGGATTTCGAAAAGTCCAAGATCAAATTTCAATTGCAGCACATGGCGCACCGCACGGTCAATGTCGGTTTCGGTAACGAGACCGCGTTGCAAGGCTTCTTTCAGATAGCCACCATAATTGTAGCCACCCAAATCAATGTCCACGCCTGCTTTCAGGGCTAAAGCAGCGGCCTCGGCTGGGTCGGCAGCGACATGTTGCGTGGCATAAATGGCGTTGACTGCATTGAGGTCGGAGAAAACGACACCCTTGAATTCCCACGATTGGCGCAACACTTCTTGAAGCAGCCATTCATTGGCCGAACAAGGAACGCCATCAATGGTATTGTAGGATGTCATCACCGTATTTGCACCGCCCTCAACAATCGCCTTTTCAAACGAAGGCAGATAATCCGTCATCAGGCGGTTCGGTCCGACTTCGGCCGTAGCGGCATTGTGTCCTCCTTGAGGAATGCCGTATGCTGCCAAATGTTTCAAGGTAGCGCAGACATTTTTCTGCATTCCCTTGACAACCGCGATGCCCAACATACCAGAGAGGTAGGGATCTTCGCCAAAAGTCTCCTCCACACGCGACCACCTTGGGTCGCGGGCAATATCGAGGACGGGGCCATAGCCGATTTGCGCGCCTTGTAGGCGCACCTCGCGGCCCATCACCATGCCCATCCGCCCCAATAGTGCAGGATCCCAAGTGCTAGCTTGTCCGATGCCCGTCGGGAAAACGGTCGTGCCCACGGCCATGTGTCCATGGGGTGTCTCTTCGCAAAACAATAGCGGAATGCCTAGACGGGTATTTTCCACCGCATGTCGTTGCATCATATTCAGCAACCTAGCCGATTCCTTTGGATGAAGACCTGTTTCCACAGTTTTCCGTGACCAAGGGTCGGCCCGAAGCACAGCCCAGCATGAACCGAGCGGCAAGGTATCCATCATATTGAGGAAATCATCGGCCAACCAAAGGGAGTCGCCGTCCTTACCATAGAAGTTGAAGCCAATGGGGCAGCTCAGCTGACCGCATTTTTCCTCTAGGGTCATCTGCGATAGCAGGGTCTCTACTTTGTCTGGCTTTTTTGAGCAAGAAGGAAACAAAAGCCACACTATCACTATGAAAGACAGCATAAAGCCTTTAGCCGTCATGGCGGACAAGGATCCGCCATCTCCCGAGCACGAAGACGTATCCCTATCGCGCAGGAGATTGCAGGTCAAGCCCGCAATGACGGTCTGTGGTTGGGTACTGTGTTTCATTGAATAATCACACCAAATGCGCAATCAAGTCTTCTCTTTCGCCAGGCAACATATCGATGACAGGAATCTCCACCATGGTGTAACATCCCGGTTGCAGGCGCATCGTTGAGCGAGCTACATTGACCAAAACCTGTCCCGTCAAGGCAGGATTGTTGATACTCATATTGAACTCCATGCGTTGGTTTTGGGTCTTGCCCGAGACACCCTTTCGAACCAGATTCACGCCATGGCCCATGTCGCGCACCGCATCCACACTATCAACGGCAAACACATGGGTCTCGTCATTAGCGAAATATGGATCAGCCTTGATGTCGGCGGTCACCTGCTCGAGCGTGGCGCCTTCTTCAAGCTCCACATACACCATACGGCGGTGGATGCCTTCACCCAAAGGAATCGTCACCGAAAGCGCATTTTTCACGCCTTTCTTGGAACGCACACAGACGCTGTGTCCCATTGACATACCTGGGCCGAAGTTGGTGTACGACAAGCCTTTAGGTGCCAGACTCTGCATCAAGGCGCGAACAATGGAGTCCGAGCCTGGATCCCAACCGGCAGCGATGACACTGACGGTCTTCGTCTCCTTATTAATCGGCATCAGCTCGCGGCGATAGTCCACAATGGAAGTATGGATGTCAAAGGAGTCCACGGTGTTGATGCCTAAGGGCAGAATCTGTTTGGCGTACTCGGGGCAGCTACGTGTGGGGCAGGCCAAAATGGCCACGTCCACGTCTTTCAGTTCCTTGATGTCTTTCACCACTTCGTAAGCAGAGAGTTCAATAGTCTTGTTAGCATTGCGGCGGACGATGCCAGCCACTTCGAAGTCAGGGGCGGCTTCCAAAGCTTCCAGGGCGAAACGGCCCACATTGCCGTATCCAACTACGGCGGCTCTTATTTTTTTCATATTTTCGAATTTTAAAGGACAAAAGTAGAAAAAAACATCCAACCGTGAAACAAGGTCAAACAATTTTTAGAATTTTTTAGAGGAACCAATGCTTTTTTGCAAGTACAACTAAATCTATTCTTAGATAATTCGTAGTTTTGCTGCAAAATCTAACAGTTTATACTTTGTCTTATGAAAAAACACATTCTCTATATTATGCTTTTCTGCTTGTCATTCTCAACAAATGCGCAAACAACCAGCAATAAGGACAATCCTTACTGGACTGAATTAATCACTGAGCAACCCGAAGGTTATGATGTGGATGAGAACGGCGATGTCGAAGTGTCGTCTGCTGCAGGTTTGGCATGGCTTATCTCCGTGGTGAACGGGCTGAATGGTTGCCAAACAGATGATTTTGAAGGACGCAAGGTGGTGATGGTAAATGACATCGATCTTTCTGAAGGCGAATGGGTTCCCATAGGCGATGTCTATTCAGATTCCACTCTGGTTTTCAAAGGCATATTTTATGGCAATGGACATACAATCAAGAATCTTTATATGCATGATAAGACTTATTCAAAGCACTATCAAGGGCTTTTCGGTTGCCTCAACCATGCCGAAGTCCATGATGTGTTTCTTGACAAAGGACGTGTTCTTGGAGGGTCATATTGTGGTGGAATCGCTGGCTGGAGCGACAATGGCTCTCTTGTTGACAATTGTGTCGTCAATCTCAAAGTGGGAGCTGACTTTTATTTAGGTGGTGTAGTTGGACGCAACCGGAATTCCACCATAAAAAATTGCTGCTACATTTTTGACGCTTTTGGAGCTTGGGATTTCTATTCAGGTGGAATTGCAGGTCGGAATGAAGCAGATGGACAGGATGCCATAATTGAAAACTGTTATTATGATTCTACAATTGAAGCTTCTCTCAACACGGAATATAATGGTGGAATCGTCGGACTCAACGATGTCAACGGCGACGGAGGTGTTGCTTTGGTTAAAAACTGCTATGCCGAATTGAAAGGTGCATATAGGATTGGAGGTGGTATTGTGGGACGTAATCTGGGTGGAGAAGTTTCAAACTGTTATTATAGAGACGATTACTATGGATATGACGTCCCGGTAATCGGTAGCGGTGAAGCAAACTATTCGGATTGTTCCATTTTTACATATCAGGACAACATAGGAACCGTCCTTGAAAATCCTATTTCAATTGGAGGGAACCTGACAGACCGTCTGGTTGACGCTTTGAATTTATGGAGGTCGATTCAAAACCCAACGGTATCTTATAACGAATGGTGCGAAGAGGAGCTTCTTCCGTTTTTCTGTAACCAATTAAGTGAAATACACAATGAAATGGTTCAATATTGCGGAACAACTTTATTTCCTAACCCAACCAACGGCATAGTTTGCATAGAAGGCACAACCGTCTCCGAAGTGCAGGTCTATAATGTGTTAGGGCTGTTGGTAAAGACTGTGCAAAACACAAATGAAATCGATTTGTCAAACTTGAATCAGGGTGTTTACACTTTGCAAATTAAGGATGAGAACAATGCCATTATGAATAAAAAAGTCTTGGTCGGACAGCAATAAAAGCATCTCCATCACTTTTATCCAAAAAATCCGCAGCAATGTGAAATATTCTGTTGCCACGGATTCCTTTTTGTTGTAATTTTGTGCCCAAATTTTATTAAAAATGAAGAAATTAAGTCTATTCCTCACTTTACTGGCCGCCACCCTTTTTTCGCAGGCTCAAACTATCGAACAAATATACCATTTCAGCCAGCCTGTAGTCAGCGAACGCGACGGCTACCAACAAATCGGTCTCCAAGACTGCTTGCCTGCGGGTATTGTAGGCGAACCTACCCTTCCCTGGCAGAGTGTCAGCTTGATACTACCCCAAGGTCAAGAGGCCGTTTCCATCAACGTAGAGTTCTACGATTTTGTGGAGCTTGAAGGTTCGTTCAATCTTTATCCCTATCAGCAGCCTCGCCCAATCTCCAACGAAAAAGAGATTCCGTTTGCCAAGAAAGAGAGCATTTACCGCTCGGGAAACATTTATCCGACGCACAGCTTCAGCAACGTCAACACGCAATACTTGAACGGCGTGGCTTTTGCTTTCAGCGGTTTCACGCCAATGCAATATGTGCCCGCCACGGGTAAGGTCAGCTATGCCCAAACCGTGAAAGTCAGCATTGAGACTACTACGAGCCGCGACGACCACAGCCGCAAGCTCTGGCTCACACCCGAAAACGAGGCTTCCATCAAGCGCCTGGCACAGAATGAGAACATGTTGAACACTTACAACAATCGTGGTCGCGCTATTGGAGGTTATGACATGCTTGTCATCACTTCTGAGGAATGGATTCCCCGCTTTGGCGAATACCTCAACCTGTACAACGACAAGGGCATCCGCACCCGCATCGTCTCCTTGGAAGAGATTTATGCCTCCACAGAAGGTATCGACCAACCCGAACAGATTCGCAACTACATCATCCAAGAATACGAGGACAACGGCATCTCCATAGTGAGCCTTGGCGGCGACGTCAGCATCGTGCCCTTCCGTTTCCTTTATTGCTGGGCCCAAGAAGGCGATGAAGACCAGTTGCCTTCCGATATGTACTATGCCTGCCTCGACGGCACCCTCAACGACGATGGTGACGACCGCTGGGGCGAAGTCGGCGAGGACGACCTGCTACCCGAGCTGAGCATCGGTCGTCTGCCCTTCAACAACGAGGTCCAGTTCAATAACATCATGCACAAGACCTTCAGCTATTTGCAAACCCCTGTCTTAGGCGAGTTCACCTCTCCCATCCTTGGTGCCGAACATCTTGGCGACGGCTACTATGGCAGTGCTGACATGGAACGTCTCATTGGCGTGAACAACGATTACGACTATACCACCATCGGCTATCCCGAGGATTACAACTTCAAACGCTATTATGCCACGCCTCGCATCAATTGGAGCAGCGGCGACTTCAAGAGAGTCATTTGCAGTGGAGGACAATATGTGCACCATGTAGGTCACGCCAACACCGACTATGTGGCCGGATGGTATAGTTCCACTATAACCGACAATTACTTTTCAGCCAATGACGGCATCAACCACAACTATATGATCTTCCACTCCCACGGCTGCATCTGCGGCAACTTCCCCGCTAGCTGCATCTTGGAAAAGATGGTCACGGTTGAGACCGGATTCGTGGTTACCACGGGCAATTCGCGCTATGGCTGGTATGTGCCGTGGGGCGACGGTATGGCTGCCCATATCCACCGTGAGTTTGTGGATGCCTATTGCAACGACCATATTGCCACGGTTGGCATGGCTTTGCGTGAAGCCAAAATTGCCACGGCACCTTGGGTCACCATGTATGGCGAAGAAAACGGCTGCCTGCGTTGGAACATCTACTGCCTCAACGTCTTGGGTGATGGTGCTTTGGCTCCATGGTTTGAAGAGCCGTTTACGCCCAATGTGGTATACGAACAAGGCATCGCAGTTGGTGCTACCTCGACCACCGTCCACGTCCGCCATTTCGACCAGCCGCTAGACAATTTCCGCGTCAGCCTGTTCGATGGAGAGACCCTCCTTGGTTTTGGCATCACTGATGCCGATGGCAATGCCGAACTGACCTTCGATCCCGCCCTTGAAACAGTTGGGGAGATGCAACTCATTGTCACCGGACAAAGTGCCTGGCCGCAGACCTTCGAAGTGACCGGATTTGATGGAAGCATTCCATTCGTTTACGGCGACATCATTAGCTTTGAAGGAGAACCTCAAAGTGGCGCGCAGGGACTTTGGGTGGACGGTAACCTATACAACAAAGGCAATGCAACAGCATACAATGTCCACGCCGCTGTGACTTCCGACTGTGAATACATCAACGCGCTCGAAGGCAACTTCACCATCGATGAGTTTGCACCGAACAGCACCATGCAAGACCACCGTTTAGGCGCGATTGACATTGCCGACAACATCCCCGATCAGACCATCTTCACGTTGAGCCTTACCACCTATGTCGGCGAAGAGGCCCATACCACGCAGAAATCGTTCCTTGCTTTGGCACCTAACTTACAATTCGTTGATTTTGAGATAGTAGAGACACAAGGCGACGGCAACGGCTTTGTCGATCCAGGCGAACAGGGCATCATACGCATCACTGGAAAGAACGCAGGACATGCTATGGCTCCAAACGCCTATATGACTGTTGATTACACCGGCCAAGGTGTCCACTTCGACGAGACCACCTACCCGATTGGCGACATCGACAGAGATGGTAACTTCACCGTTGACATCAACATCGACACCGACTACGACATCATCAGCGGTACCACTTTCCATGTCGACCTCGGTCTCCACACAGGTGCCTATACCACCGATTACAACTATTCCTTTGGCGTTGGTGTGGCCATAGAGACCTTTGAGAGCGCCGACTTCAACTTCGTGGAATGGGAGCACGCCGGTGACCGCCATTGGTTCATCACCGATGAGGAAGCCCATAATGGCACCTTCAGTGCACGTTCAGGCGATATTGCCGACAACGAGACTTCATACCTGATCGCCTATGCCGAGGTCCTCACCGATAGCGAAATCAGCTTCTGGTTCAAGACCTCGACCGAATTCCACAAAGACATTTTCGCTTTCTTCATCGACGGCAAGAAAAAAGACTGGTGGTCAGGCGAAACCGACTGGACCTATGTGAGTTTCGAGTTTGAAGCGGGTAGTCACGTGTTCGAGTGGATTTACGACAAGAACTTGAGCGGACAGGCTGGCAACGACTGCGTCTGGATTGACGACATCACCTTCCCACACGCCTGCATCATCACCAATGTAGAAGAGAGAGTGAGGCCAAAGACCAACGCCATCTACCCCAACCCGACCACGGGTAGCTTCACTATGGAGTTGGTTGAAGAGAGTAACATTAGTATATTCAACGCGTTGGGACAGGTTGTGAGACGTTTGGACAATGTCTCAGGCAACCAACAAATCGACTTGAGCAACGCTCCAAAGGGATTGTATTATGTTAGAATCCAAAGTGGGAGTAACATTGAAACCACTAAGTTAATTGTAGACTAAATCATACCTATGAAGAAAATTTGCTTTATTGCTTTGCTTTGCCTTGCCTGCTGTCTCAACAGCTTTGCACAAAAGAACATCCCAGTCCTCCGTGAGGACAACATCGAGGAGGTCATCGCCGCGATGACCACAGAGGAAAAAGTCTCCCTATTGGTTGGCGCATCAAGCTCGTTAGTGCCTGGTGCCGCAGGCTATACCCGTGAGATAGAGCGTCTCGGCATCCCGATGACTGTACTCGCCGACGGTCCCGCCGGCCTCCGCATACAACCGAAGCGCGACGGCGCCAACCAAACCTTCTACTGCACGGGCTTCCCCACCAGCACACTCCTCGCAAGCTCGTGGGATCCCGAGTTGGTGGAGACCGTGACCACTGCGATGGGCAATGAAGTGCTCGAATACGGCGTCGACGTGCTCCTCGCTCCAGGTATGAATCTCCATCGCAACCCGCTCTGTGGGCGCAACTTCGAATATTATTCCGAAGACCCACTGCTCTCAGGCAAGATGGCCGCCGCCTATATTCGGGGCATACAAAAAAACGGCGTGGGCACCTCTGCGAAACACTTCGCTGCCAACAACCAAGAAATCAACCGCTTGGAGAACGATGCCCGAGTAAGTAACCGTGCCTTGAGGGAACTCTATCTGAAGAATTTCGAGATTGCCGTCAAGGAAGGCAAGCCTTGGACAGTGATGTCATCATACAACAAGCTCAACGGTGACTACACCCAGCAAAGTCAAGGCCTCCTCACCACCCTGCTCCGCGATGAGTGGGGCTTTGATGGCATCGTGATGACCGACTGGGGCGTGAAAGACAACACCGTGAAATCTGCCAAGGCTGGCAATGACCTGATGGAACCTGGCAGACCAGTGGAAGAGGAACGTCTTTTGGCTGCCATCAACAGCGGAGAAATCAGCCAAGAGGAGCTCGACCGCAACGTGCGCAATATGCTGAATTATATAATAAGAACACCACATTTCCGCAAATACAACTACTCGAACAAGCCCGACTTGAAAGCCCATGCGCAAGTGGCGCGCAAAGCTGCCGAGGAGTCCATCATTCTGCTCAAAAACGAGGGCAATACCCTGCCGTTGAAAGGCAACGAGAAGGCAGCCCTCTATGGCATCAATTCTGTTGACTTCGTGGCCATCGGAACGGGTTCTGGCGAGGTTAATACAGCTCATATCGCCAACATGCAAGAGGCGATGTCTGCTGCAGGTTTCTCCTTGGACGAAGACTTGGCAGAATACTATTGTCTCTGCTATGCCACCCAAACAGCGACAGAAAAGATGAACGGTAGTGCCATAGACAAACGTCATCGTCCTGAGTCATCAGTATCATTGAAAGCCATTGAACGGCAGGCACAAGACAATGATGTGGCCGTACTTGTATTGGGGCGCATTGCTGGCGAGGGTGCCGACCGTGTAGTACCCGACGACTTCGAGTTATCTTCCATTGAACGCGAAATGCTCCAAAACATAAGCATGAACTATCACAAGGCTGGCAAGAAAGTCGTGGTGGTGTTGAACACCGTCGGCGTCATCGAGACAGCTTCGTGGAAACATTTGGCCGATGCCATCGTGTTGCCTTGGGCACCTGGACAAGAAGGCGCCTATGCCGTGGCCGATGTGCTTTGCGGCAAAGTAAACCCTTCTGGCAAGCTACCTACCACCTTCCCTATCAACTACATGGACACCCCATCTTCGAAGAACTTTCCTTACACTTGGGACATGACCCAAGGACGGAGAGGCAATAGGAAGAATGTAGATTTCACCGACTATGAGGAAGGCATCTGGGTAGGCTACCGTTATTTCCAGACCAATAATGTGGAGGTCTCTTATCCCTTCGGCTACGGATTGAGCTACACGACGTTCAATTATTCCAAGCCCAAAGTGAAGGCCGACAAGGACGGTTTCACTGCCACCATCACCGTGACCAATACGGGCAAAATGGCAGGCCGCGAAGTAGTCGAATTATATGTGGCCGCTCCTGCTGGAGGTCTTGAGAAGCCTGCCCGCGAGTTAAAAGCCTTTGCCAAGACCAAGTTGTTAGCCCCGGGTGAGTCCGAGACTTTGACGATGAAGGTCAGTGCTTACGAACTGGCTTCCTTCAATGAAAAAACGGCGTCATGGGAGACCGCCGCAGGCGAGTATAAGGTGCTGTTTGGGGCTTCATCAGCTGACATTCATACCACAGCGTCATTCCGTATGAAGAAGACACAGTCTTGGCCCGTCAAGATAATGTGGTAACATAAAAATCCTCAAAAACAAACCAGCCCGCTTGAAGGTTTCAGGCGGGCTGAGTTTATTTGAGTTCATTCTATCATTTGGAAAGTTACTCCAATATCCCAGCCTTCTTTGGTTCTTGTTGCATAATACCCAGATTCCCAAGAACTACCTTTTGTCGAACTCATCGAAAACACAAAAGTGTTGTCCAAATAATCCGCCTTGAATAATGGCGTAATCCGATAACCATTTATATCATCGGAATAATAACGAGGTTCGCTTTCATATTCTTCCGAAGTGAGGAAAATGATACGCTCACGGGTAGGCTGAACAGCAAGAAGACTGGGGTCATCGGAAACGACCATTAATGTTGGTGTAGTGTCTGTGGCATAGTTCGGCAGTGTGACTTCATCCAAAGGAATCAATTCGTAGGCACCATCCCATGAAAAAGACAATCTCTCATCTTCGTTGAGCACCGCCTCAAAAACGATAGTCTTGTCGGTACGCGGCAAGGAAAACCTTGGATTCATATCCAGATTGTCGGGAATACCATCACCGTCAGTATCAGGATTATTGGGATCGGTATGGAATTTTGCTTCCGCAATATCCGTCAAGCTATCGCCATCCGAGTCGCGACGCAAAGTCTGTAAGTTGAAAGTAAGCAGCAGCCCATCATCGGCCAATTTGAAGTGCTCCATGCCCCAAGGACCAATTGTGCGGTTTTGGATAAAAAGGCAGGCTTCCATTTGCAAGTCGCCATTCTCATTAATCAAAGGTGTATTGGAATACCACTTGACAAACAGCGGCTTTTTTTGGAAAAGGCCTGTGTAGTAATACTCCCATGATGAACCTGAATCCGTAGAATAAGCCACCCAAAGACCTGGTAATGGACTTCCATATACATATTCTTCATATACAAAAGCTTCAATTTTACCATTCTTCTCATACCTCAAAATGAAACGCTTGTCGATTTGACCGATGAATCGCGGCGTGTTTTCAAACCAAGCATTATTTTCAGTGTGTAATACAGAATCTTGATAGGGTATCATGAAATCCAGATACGGCATCCTGAACAAGGAGTCATTATAAGGCGTATAATCCTCAATTCGTTCGAAATCGAAGAATTCGTTCTTATAGTGTTTTATTTGGTCTTCGGTCATTGGCTCGAAGCGCTTGTACTTATAGTTTTTATTGTATTCGTCTTCTTCACGACTCTTGTATTTGTAATCCTGCGCAAACGAAAACGCAGGAACCAGCAGAGCAATTAATAAAAGAGTAATGAACTGTTTCATGGCATTGGATTTTATCGGCACAAAAATAGAAAATTTTTCGATGAAACGGCATTTTTCGCGATTTTATTTTCACTTTTGCTAAAAAATGCATTTCTAATCCAATTTTTCTCCTCGTTGTTACGAAAATGAGTATTTTTGCACCCTAAAGAATTAATCAACCTACTTAATATGAAAAAAACTAGTCTCATCCTCTTTGCCTTGATGGTCACCCTATTCGCTTCGGCGCAGACCATCGAGAAAACCTATTATTTCGGCCAGCCGACTGTAAGCCAAATCCAAGGCTACGAACAAATCCAGTTCACGGACTGTATGCAAAGCGCCCTCAAAGGACAGCCCTCGCTACCTTGGCAGAGCGTCAGTCTGATGCTGCCTCAAGGTACAGAAGCCGCTTCCATCGAAGTGGAACTTTCCGACTTCCAGACGTTGGAAGGCAACTACAACATTTATCCTTACCAATCAGCTCTTACTTACTCTGACCCCATACGCAAGCAGTTCGAGAAAGACGAGGTTCTTTATGCCTCGAAAAGCATCTACCCTGCTCAAGCTTACGGCAAGCTTAGCACGCACTACATGAACGGCGTCGGTTTCGCCTTCTCGGCCTTCACACCTGTACAGTACATTCCTGGATCAGGTCAAGTGAAATACGCCACCAAGGCCACTGTCAGAATCACGACAACAGCCTCGAAGGCCGACCAAAGCCGCAAGCTGTGGCTCAACGGTGACAACGCCGAGCGTGCCAAACGACTCGCCCAAAACCCCGAGATGCTACAGAACTACAACAGCAGAGGTCGCACCGTGGGCGGCTACGACCTCTTAGTCGTCACAACACAGCAGTATGTCACCGCCTTCAACCAATATGTCGACTTCTACCAAGCCCGAGGTCTCCGCACCCGTGTTGTCGACCTCGAGACCATCATCAGCACGATGGAAGGCCGCGACAATCCAGAGAAGTTACGCAACTATATCATCCAGGAATATGAAGAAAACGGCATCATGATGGTGAACCTCTCTGGTGACGTGCCTGACATCCCCTATCGTGGTCTTTACTGCTTTGCAGACAGCGGCAGTGGCTATGAGGACTACGACATCCCTGCCGACCTTTATTATGCCGCTTTGGACGGCGACTGGAACGACGACGGCGACAACCGTTGGGGCGAAATCGGCGAAGAAGACCTGCTGCCGGAAATTGGCATCGGCCGTATGTGTTTCAGTAACCAAAGCGAACTTGACCATATGCTCTACAAGGCCATGACTTATCAGACCGACCCTGTTTTGGGTGAATTCCACGATGTCATTATGGCTGGCGAGCATCTCTACGACGATCCTTTCACTAACGGTAGCCAATACCTTGAACTGCTCATTGGCACGCATGATGACAACGGTTACACCACCACGTGCATCCCAGAAGAGTACAATTTCACCCGCCTCTATGAAGAAGAAGGCAACTGGAGCGGCTTCATGCTACGCAATGCCATCAACCAAGGCACACAGTATGTCCACCATGACGGACATGCCAACACAGGCTATGTGGCTGGTTGGAACACCTCCAATATCACCGACAGCAACTTCAGTGGCGTAAATGGTATCGACCATAATTACACCTTCTTCCACACCTCGGGCTGCATTTGCGGTGACTTCAGCAGCGACTGCATCCTGGAGCGCATGACCAAAATCGCCAACTTCGCCGTAGCTACTTTCGGCAACTCGCGCTACGGCTGGTTCAACGAAGGCCAAACCGAGGGTCCTGCCATCCACCTCGCACGCGAGACGGAAGACGCTTACTACCACGACCGTATCCCTTACGGCGGTATGGCCTTAAGAGAAGGTAAGATTGAGACCGCACCTTGGGTGAACGCTCCTGGACAATATGAAGAAGGTGCCTTACGCTGGAACTTCTACGACCTCAATATGATGGGCGACGTGGCCGTCAGCCCTTGGCACGATGAGCCCTTTACACCCAATGTCAACTATACACAAGAACTCCTTGTGGGCCTCACCTCTACTGACGTCGCCGTTACCAATCCCAGCGGCGACGGGCTGAAGAACTTCCGTTGCGCCCTCTTCCACGGCGAAGACCTGGTTGGTGTAGGCTACACTGACGAAGACGGCAATGCCACCATCGAATTCCCTGAGCCCATCGATTTCGTAGGCGATATGAGCCTCATCGTGACAGGCTGCGACGCATGGCCTCAAGCCTACCCTGTCATCAGCCTACCTGGCAACTGCGCATACGTCGTATACAATAGCCATGTAATCAGCGGCGGTGCCCAACCCGACTTCGGCCAACACATTGCCCTTGACCTGCAAGTCAAGAATGTGGGCAACGTGACTGCACACAATGTCTCGGTTTTCCTCACCACCGAGTGCCCCTACATCACGCCCTCCAATTCTTTCGAAGTCATTCCCACCCTAGAAGGAGGTGCCACAGTCACCCTCTACAACGCCTTCCCCATGTATATCGCCGACAATGTGCCCAATAGAACCAAAGCTAACTTTTTGTTGACTTGCACTGACGGCACCGACACTTGGGAGAGCAGCTTCATCATCATTCTACAAGCCCCAGAGTTTGCTGTAGTTGGAACCGTCATTGCAGACAGCGACGGCAACGGCCATGTCGACCTAGGCGAAACCGTCACGGCACACATTACCGTCAAAAATGCCGGCTTGGCTGCTGCGCCCAACACCCGTCTCAATGTCGTTTGCGACCTGCCCGAGATCAGCTTTGAACAGAGCGTGTTCCAGCAAGGCACTGTGAATGCCGACGACGAGTTCACCGTCGACTTCGTTTTCACCCTTTCCGAAGAGGTGGGACTTGGCAATGCATACGAAATCGGCTTTACTGTCACTTCGGGCCTCTATGCCACCGAGAGCAGCTTCGCCTTCGTGGTTGGAAACGTCCTTGAAGACTGGGAGACTGGCGACTTCAGCAAGTTCGAATGGGAGAACGACCCCGTTAAACCTTGGACCATTGTCACCGAGAATCCATACGAAGGCAACTATTGCATCAAGTCGGGCAGCATCGGCAACAACCAAAGCTCCGTATTGAAGATCACTTTGGACGTGCACAGCGAGGGCGAGATCAGCTTCTATAGAAAGGTCTCCTCGGAAGATGAGTATGACGCTTTATACTTCACCATCGACACCGACTTGAAAGGAGATTGGTCAGGTGAAGTGCCATGGGGCCAAGTATCTTTTGCTCTAACTCCTGGAGTGCATGAACTGTATTGGGCCTACAACAAGGACGCGTATGTCAGTAGCGGCAGCGATTGCGCTTGGTTAGACAACATCATCTTCCCCCCTGCGGAGACTATCACCATCACGCAAGAGTCCTTCATGAATGGTCTAAGCATCTATCCTAACCCCAACAAGGGACAGTTTAGCATCAACCTGCCAGAGGAAGACTGCGACATCGTGATTAATAGCAGCCTCGGCCAACAAGTTTACAGTCAACAAGCCAAGGGCTTGACCACGCTCAACCTTGAAGGGCTGGACAGCGGTATGTACTTCGTCACGGTGAAGTCGGAAAAGACTGTCAGTACTTTGAAGTTTGTGAAGGAATAAGCGACTGCTTAATGAATTGAAAGCGCCTCGGGATTTCTCGAGACGCTTTTATTTTCATAATTTGCCAACTCTATCCGACATTTTTTACAATATTTTGCAAAGCATATTTTGCAATTTTTTCAGTTTTTTGTCGATTGCATTTGACAATTTTGTATTTTTGCAGGCGAAAACAATCGATAAACACAAGAAAACGTCATGGACACTTTATTGTTTAGATACCACAACCTGCTCAAGGAGACCGATACGAGTTTCTTGCGTTACCTACACGACATCATCCCCTGGAAAGACCGGATGATTGCCATTGTGGGCAGTCGCGGCGTGGGCAAGACCACCATGCTACTTCAACATATCAAGTTGCACCTGCCTATCGACAAAACCCTATACGTCTCCGCCGACGACCTCTATTTCTCCGACCACAACTTGTTCGACCTGGCACGGCATTTCCACCAATTGGGTGGTGAACACCTGTTTGTTGATGAGATACACAAATATGCCAACTGGTCACAAGAGCTAAAGAACATCTATGATGCCATACCCCAACTTCAAGTGGTCTTTACAGGTTCCTCAATACTGGATATTTATCACGGAACCAGCGACTTGTCGCGCCGAGTGCTGACATTCACGCTTAATGGCATGTCATTTCGCGAGTATGTGGCCATGAAAAAAAGTATCCAAATTCCTATTTATTCTTTGGAGGACATCTTGCAACACAAAGTGAGCCCTGTAGGCTTAGATTATCCATTGGCCATATTCCATGAATATTTGAGGTATGGCTACTATCCTTTTTCGGACAACGAAGGCTTTGAGTTACGCCTAATGAATGTGGTCAACCGTGTAATCGAAACCGACATCCCACTTTACGCGAAGCTCAATATCAGTTCCATCGTGAAACTCAAACGTCTGCTCAATGTGATTGCTGCGAGCGTACCTTTCAAGCCCAACATCAGCAAGTTGGCCAGCATTTTAGACATCAGTCGTGAAACCCTGAACGATTACATTGAATATATGCTTCGTGCTAAACTGATCAATGCCTTACGCGATGCCACCCAAGGCATTCGTGGGCTGGGTAAGGTGGAAAAAATATATCTCGAAAACACCAACCTTTCTCATGCCTTAACACCTCATCCCGAAATCGGAAACATCCGTGAGACCTTCTTCCTTAACCAATTGCAGGTAAGCCATCAAGTTCAAGCCGCATCCCATTCCGATTTTCTGATTGATGGCATCTACACCTTTGAATTGGGAGGAAAGAACAAGAACAAAAAGCAAATTGAAGACACACCAAATGCCTTTGTCGTGAAAGACGACATTGAATATGGGGCGTTCAAAGTACTACCTCTTTGGCACTTCGGACTACTGTATTGACGTTTCCCGACCTCTATTTTTCTGCATAAATAAAAAAAGGAAAATTCCTCTTTGCAGTTTTCCAAGAAATCCCTATTTTTGCACCTTAATTTTTTCAAACCAAAGAATATCAGTTAAATCACTAATAATCAATTAAAACAATGACAAAGTACGTTTACACCTTTGGTGGAAAGACTGCTGAAGGTAATGCTTCGATGAAGAACGAGTTGGGCGGCAAAGGCGCCAACTTAGCTGAGATGTGCTTGCTCAAGCTGCCCGTACCGGCTGGCTTGACTATCACTACCGAATGCTGCACAGCCTATTACAAGAACAACTGCCAACTTCCTAAAGGCCTGATGGACGAGGTCCACGCTGGTATCAAGAAGATGGAGAAGATCATGGGCATGAAATATGGCGATCCCACCAACCCGCTGCTCGTCAGCTGCCGCTCGGGCGCGCGCAAGTCGATGCCCGGCATGATGGACACCGTTTTGAATATCGGTCTTTGCTCCAAGACCATCCCTGGCCTGATCAAGAAGACCGGTGGCAACGAACGTTTTGTGTATGACTCCTACCGCCGTCTCATCATGATGTATGCCGACGTCGTCATGGAAAAGGCCGAGGGCATCGAGCCTGCCGACGGACAAGGCATCCGCAAGCAGCTGGATGACATGCTGGACGCTTACAAAGAGAAGAAGGGCTACAAAAGCGACACCGAACTGACTGCCGACGACCTCAAGAAGCTCGCCGAGTCATTCAAGGCCCGCATCAAGAAGGTGCTGCGCACCGAGTTCCCCGATGACGCCGAGGCCCAACTTGAAGGCGGCATCAAGGCCGTGTTCAAGAGCTGGAACGGTAAGAAGGCTGTCTCCTACCGCCGCATCGAAGGTATCCCGGACGACTGGGGCACTGCCGTCAACGTGCAGACCATGGTGTTCGGCAATATGGGTGACACCTCCGCCACTGGTGTGGCCTTCACCCGTAACCCCGCCACCGGCGACAACCAGTTCTATGGCGAATGGCTCATCAACGCCCAAGGTGAAGACGTGGTGGCCGGTATCCGTACCCCCAACCCGCTGAACAACGAGACCAAGAACGAGCAGAACAAGCACATGAAGTCGATGCAGGAGCTGATGCCCGAGACCTATAAGGAACTCTGCGAAGTGCGCCGTATCCTTGAGGACAACTACCACGACATGCTCGACATCGAGTTCACCATCCAGGATGGCAAGCTCTACATGCTGCAATGCCGTGTCGGTAAACGTACTGGAGTGGCTGCCCTGACCATGGCTCTCGACATGCTGAAAGAAGGCCGCATCGACGAGAAGGAAGTCGTCATGCGCCTCAGCCCCGAGCAACTCGACGAGTTGCTCCACCCCATCCTAGACTCCACCGACGAGAAGAAGCACACCGTCATCGCCAAGGGTCTGCCCGCAGGTCCTGGTGGCGCTGTCGGTCGCATCGCCCTCACCAGCGAGAAAGCCAAGGAGTATCGTGCCGCTAAGATTGCCAACGTGCTGGTCCGCGAAGAGACGAACCCTGAAGACGTCGAAGGCATGCGTGCCGCCGACGGCATCCTGACCGCCCGTGGCGGTATGACCTCACACGCCGCCCTCGTGGCCCGTGGCTGGGGTAAGTGCTGCATCGTAGGTTGCGACGCCGTGAAGATCGACTTCGACAAGAAGATCGTCCGCATCGGCGACAAGCAGTTCAAGGAAGGCGACGTCATCAGCCTGAACGGCGCCAAGGGTTGGGTCTATGCCGAGCCCGTGGGTATGATCAACGCCACCGAGAACCCGCTCTTCAAGAAGTTCATGAAGCTCGTAGACAAGTACCGCAAGATGGGTGTCCGCACTAACGCCGACAACCCGGAAGATGCCCAGAACGCCGTCAACTTCGGCGCCGAAGGTATCGGCCTGTTCCGTATCGAGCACATGTTCTACGGCAAGAACAGCGAGAAGCCGCTGGCCAAGCTACGTAACATGATCCTGACCGACAACACCAAAGATAGAAGGGCCGCCCTTAAGGAGTTGGAACCTTATATCAGAAAAGCTGCCAAGGGCACGCTGAAGGTGTTGGATGGCAAACCGTTGACCTTCCGTCTGATGGACCCGCCTTTGCACGAGTTCGTTCCTAAAGTGGAGGAAAAAGAGAAGATCAAGGCTTTGGCCAAAGAACGTGGCATGAGCACAAAGGAATTGACCAAGCGCATCGAGGCTCTTCACGAAGTGAACCCGATGATGGGTCTGCGTGGCGTCCGCCTCGGCATCGTCTATCCCGAGATCACCGAGACCCAATTCCGCGCCCTGTTCCAGGCCACCGCTGAATTGATGAAGGAAGGCTTCGACCCGCATCTGGAAATCATGGTCCCGCTGACCATCAACGTCAAGGAGCTTGAGCACCAGAAGGCTATCGCCGACCGCGTACAAGCTGAGATCGAGAAGAAGTTCGGCGTGAAGATCAATTACATGTATGGCACCATGATCGAGATCCCAAGAGCCACCCTCGTGGCTGACCAGATCGCCAGCGTGGCCCAGTTCTTCAGCTTCGGCACCAACGACCTCACCCAGATGACCTTCGGCTTCAGCCGCGACGACGTCAACGCTATCGTTAAGGACTATACCGACGAGAAGATCATCCCTGCTGACCCGTTCAACACCCTCGACCAAGAAGGCGTTGGCCAATTGGTGAAACTCGGTGTGGAGCGTGGCCGTAGCCAGCGCGCCAACCTGAAGTGCGGCGTCTGCGGTGAGCACGGTGGTGACCCCGCTTCGGTTCGTTTCTTCTACAAGACCGGTTTGAACTACGTGAGCTGCTCGCCGTTCCGCGTGCCCGTGGCACGTCTGGCTGCAGCACAGGCCGCTATCGAGGAAGAACGCGCCAAGTAACGCCCATGTCATTCCAGAAATCGCCCGTCTATAGATTCCAATCACTCATCCCTTGCTAGGAATGACATAGACGGGCGATTTTGAGGAATCTATGGGCGTGTTCAAAAGCCTTATAATTGACAGCCTCCGAGATTTCGGAGGCTGTTTTTGTTTTGCCTTTCTATTTGAGGAACTACTAACAGGCCACCCGCTCCACTTCAATAGCATCCTCCGACAAATACACCAAAAATGCCCGAATCTCCTTGTCGGTCAACTCCTTCAAGGCATCGGCATAAGCTCTCACTTGTTTATGATAGTCGTCATCGTGCTTCTGACCTGTCTTGTAGTCAATCAGATAAATGACATCAGGTAGCTCGGCATAACGATCCAAGCGAATGACCTTATCTTTTGCTTTAGGATAGAGTATCTCGCACTCCGTCTTTACTTTGGCTGATGAATTGAAAGCTGCAGAAATCTGTGGATTTTGTGCCATCTGCAAGAACTTGTCACGAATCCAGTCAGCATTTTCCTGATTGATAGTGCCATCTGAAAGGGCCGGCAACAGTACCTGCTCTATATCATCAGCAGTGCGAATCTTTGCTAATTTCTCATGCACCAATTCGCCGAACTCACGCGGCGACAGCTTGTCGCTCTTCGATTGCCAAATCTGAGTAGGATTAGAGTCGACATCGATTTTTCCGAACCAATCCCCAGCCACCGAATCGGTCGTCAGCGCTTTCTTTTCTCCCTTCTCCTTCTCTTTCGGTTTCATGAAATCGGGGCTGCCAAAGCGATACACCAAAGCCTCGTTCCCAGCCACTTGTTGTTCGTTTTTATCCTTGAGAAAATCGCGAATGATATTGGGTTTGTCAGCCTTGCCTTGCTTGGCAATGACATAAAGTCGCTGCACGGCACGGGTGAAAGCCACATAAAGCAAATTGAGGTTGTCCAAACGGTTACTATCCTTCTCCTTATCCACCTTTTTCAAGGCTTTCTCACCCATATTCGTCGCGTTCTTGTCCAATTTGAACAGCACCTTGTCTAAATTGGGGATGGCCTCAAAGTCCAAGTCCTCGGGGCGCAGCCATTCCTCAGCTGCCTTACTGGCATTCAGTTTCTCATCCAAATCGATGATGGCTTCGGGATAGATGACCACGGGAAATTCCAAGCCTTTCGACTTATGGATTGTCATAATTTTCACCGCATTGCCACTCACCGACATCACTGCAAGTTTGTCTTGCTTCGTGTCCCAGTAGGTAAGGAAGTCGGCAATACCCTCTTTTATCCCCGACTGCGACTTGAAAACCTCTTCCATGAAATAGTTCAAGAACGCATCGTGGATGGTGTCGAAATGGAAGATGCGCAACAAGTTGGCGCAGAGGTCATAGAGACAAGTTGCTTTGGAGAGTGCCCCTTGCAACAAACCAGCCTCACCCAAACCCATTACGGTTTCAACCGCCTTCTCCCCTTTGGCAATGGCTTTCACCTCACCGAAAACTTGACTGATATCCCCATTGAAATCATGCTCTTGCGTCAGTTTCCAATAAAACAGCACATTGGCGACATTGGTTTCATTGTCACCATAGAGCAGATAGCGCAAGGTATTCACCATCAACTGCACCTTATCCGATGATTTGAGCAAAATCGAGTCTTGCGAGATGACAGGAATCCCTTTGTCGTTCAAACAATTGGCCATCTTTGAGCCATAATCCGACTTGCGGGTCAGCAAGGCGATGTCGGAATACTGATAGCCTTTCGTCTCGATAAGTTCACGGATGATAGACTCCACCCTATCGAAGCAATAATCAAGCTGGTTTTCAGCATCATATAGCTCAACCTGCACCAATCCTTCTTCCGTTTTAGCCTTTTTCTGGTAAATACTTACACCCTCGTCAGTGCCTGGTTTATCGGCCACATACACTTTTTTCAAATCGAGAGAGAGTTGTTGATACGTCTCCTCGAAAAAAGCATTGTTGAAGTCGACCACATTACTAAACGAGCGGTAGTTAGTGTCCAGATTCTTGAAAGCGAAGTTGTCCTTCAGATTCTTCTCAAACTGTCGGAAAGCACCCTCGCGTTCATCTTTGGGCAAAGCATAGATGTCAGGCAGTCTGACGATCTGTTCCACCTCACCGCTGCGGAAACGGTAAATGGACTGCTTGCCGTCGCCCACAACCATGCTCATGTTGCCCGATGACAAACCGTTGTCAATCAGTGGCAAAAGGTTCTGCCATTGCAATACCGAGGTATCCTGGAATTCGTCCACAAACACATGGTGGAAATGCTCACCGATGCGCTCATACACAAAGGGAACCGAGAAGTCGCCCATCACGGTGTTAAGCAGCTTGTTGAACTCAGAGATATGTACTATTTCTTCTTCGTTGGCCAAAGCATCGAACTCCATCCGAATCTGCGCTCGGAGGGCATACAGATAGAGCAAATCCCTTTGCGTTTTGTAGAACAGGAACGGCCCCAACCCTTTCTCAACTTCGTCTTTCAATGCTTGAAGCACAGGCAACAAAGCGGCATTGATGGCATCTACCTGATTTTTCCCCAATTGTTTTTCAGCGTCTTTCGAGAAACAACTCCCTTTTTCAAGCACACCTTTGAATCGGGCGCTGGGCTGCTCATATGCCTTTGCCGAAAGCTTTCTGACATATGAGATGAAGCCGTTTTTCCCGTAGGCATAAAGCTCATCTCTGAGACCATACTGTCTTTCAAGGCGCATAAAGCCATTCAAATGCTTTTGTATGTCTTGTTCAAATCCTTTTGTTTTATCATTCAGGAAGTCAATGGTTTGCTTGTATTGCAAATAGTTCTTAATGTTGTTGTTCTCGTCCTTCTGATAGGCCTTTTCGGTCATCAGCTTGGCAATGAAGTCGGAAAGTTGGCCTTCTATAGCTGTTGAGCGTTGATTGTCGAACTGATTATCGCTGAAGTCTATTAGCAAGTCTGTAAGGTAATCGCCTTTGTGTGTGATTTTCAGGCCAAGTTTCTCGGTAATCGTTTCCGCCACCTCGTCGGTGTCGATACTGACCGAGTATTGGCTCGGCAATCCCAAATCATGGGCAAAGCTTCTTGACAGTTTTTGCACGAAGGCATCGATGGTGCTCACACAGAAGCTACTGTAATCGTGCATGATATGCGTCATCAGGCTTTGCGCGTTGCTTTTCAGTTCGGCATCACCGATGCCAAGTTCCTCAATCAGTTTCGCTTCCATCGACTTAGGATCCACCTCCTCGCTGTCAATAATCTCACGCAGTGTCTTTACAATCTTCGCTTTCATGTCGTTGGCGGCCGCATTGGTGAAGGTGATGGCAAGGATGTTCCTGAAATTGGTCACAGCACCCTTATCTGCAAGGCAGAGCTTCAGATATTCCTTGATGAGTGTGAAGGTCTTTCCAGCTCCTGCCGACGCTTGGAAGACTCTAAAATTGTGGGCTTTCATGGTTATCAGATGTTTTTACTGTTCCCTACGCCTAATGATAAACGGCTGATTCGTCTGTTTGCTTTTCTTCTTGAACAAATCGCGGAAGGTAGAGAATGATTTGCTATAGGTAAGACCCAAGCCTTGCGTATAGGGCGCACGCTTGTCGATGGCAAAGCTGTTGAAATTGGTGTTGTAGTTGGAGTGATTATAGAAATGAGCCTGTAATCGCCCGTCCTTGCTCAATTTGTAGTACAAGTCGAATTCACCTACAATGTTTGAGGCAGCGTCAGCACTTGGATTGTTACTCGACATTACGCCCAAGTTGGTCTCAATGGTCAAGCGGTTTTCAAAAAGCTCGGTGCGCAAGGCCACCTGATATTCATCATATGAGTCATCATCGCCAGAATAATAACTCAGGCCCACGTTCATGTTTTGGGTGATATCGAACTGATAATTCGTCCATATCAGGTTGGAAAGATTCATTGTCTGGGAAGCACCCGCCGAACCACCGGCATAGGCGAACTTGCCAAACGCCAGCAAGGAAAGAGCCTGGTTGGCCATTACGGTCTGGTTGAGCGTGTCAACAACTGAATAGACGGTTTGTATGACATCCTCGCTGGCATTGGGCAACCTCAAGCCGAAGGAAATGGTCGGATTGAGCAGGGCATCCTTCAGATGAATAAGGCACTCAACGTTGACATTGTTACTGGATGACGATGTAGAGTCGACCTGAACGCCCAAATCAGCCAACGAAGCCTTAACATTATACACACCTGTTGCATTGATACGTCCGTCAGTAGGGCTCCCCGTCCATGATATGGAACCGCCTTTCATCAATGAGAAGTTGCGCGTCACGAGGTTTATCAAGGTGAGCTGGAAACGTCCCGATGAGATGGTGTATTTTCCATACATTGAAAGAGCTTCGGTGGTAGAGGTATTCAGCTTTATGTTGCCGTCGCCTTTGGCATCAATGGTGCCGATGTTGCCCGGCAGCATGATCTTCAGTTTGGCGGCATCAGTGGCGTCAATGTCAAGGTCGATGGCAAAATTACTCTTTTTCTTCAATGTTTCATCCTCAGGCACTTCTTCGATGGTATCCGCCACAGGAGTGACGAAGACAATGAAATCGTTGTCCTTCACCGTGGAACTTCTATTGAGCGGGATGGTGAGGGTAGTACCATCTTGCGTCCGAGCCTTGACACCAAGAAAGATGTCGTCGAAAGGACCTTTGATAGTAATCAAGCCATTGGCCACCACTGTGCCATAGAAGGTGTCGTTGTCCTTGCTAGAGGTAGCCAACGACAAGAAGTCTCTAGGATGCAGTTTCAGGTCAAGGTAAAAGTCCTTAAACCTGTCATGCTTGATCTGGCCTTCCACCCGCGCCTTGTTTCCCAAAGTGTCGACCATGACCATGTTCTCAAATTTAATGGACTCGTTGTCAAGCAAAATCGAGGGACTAAAAGTATAAAACGTGTTCAAATAGTTGATCTTGCAGCCACCTCCGATAATGCTTATCTTTCCCTTGATGTCGGGCTGCTGCAACGAGCCATTGATGTCGATCATGCCATTGCCATAGCCTTGCACATGCGACACGAACTTATCCAAGAGGGGACTAAAGGCAGACAACCGCAAGGAGTCCAAAACAGCAGTAAAGTCAAGGTTGTCGTCGTCCCTTGCCGTGTAGTACGAACCAAAGGCATACAACATCCTCCTCTTGTCGTTGAAGATGTTTGCTTCCAAGTCAACGGACTTGTCTTCGTTGTCCCACGAACTTTCAAGTTCAACATCGCCAATCATGTCTCCATTCAACCATAGCTGGTCTATCCTAAGGTCGGCCAAAACCATGGGATCAGCTTTCAGGCTGCTGACCATAGCATCACCAGAGATGAGGCCGTCGGAATTGATGCCCATACTTTCGGTGAGGACATCAAAGTTGGAGAGGTCGAAGTTGCGTAGTTGAACCGATGCCGTATCTCCCTCGTTCAATGGAACATAGCCATCCAATCTCACCGACTGACGGTTATGGCTGAACATTAAATTGGAAATATTCACTCTCCCCTCTGTGATATCGATGAAATTGTTGGGCGATACATTCCACAGGGAATCGTTGATGACAATGTTGGCACTGCCAATGTTGAAGATGCCGCCGTTTTCATGAGGATGGAATGTGGTCTCAATCAAGGCCTTGTTATGGTCTAGTGTATCATTATCATCCCATCTGATGCGGGTGGCAATGGTGTCGTTGTCCATCTTGGTGAAAAACGACAAGTTGTCGAGGCCAATGGACATTGTGTCCGTAGCAGTGATGTTGTTCCAATAGACACTTCCAATAGAAAGCGCCCCATAAAAAGCTTCGAGGCCGTTGAAGTTCTTTAGCTCCACATTGTTGATAGCCACCTTTCCAATCTCCACGCTTTTTGTCCTTGCCGTCAGATTGAGTTGATTAGAACGTGATGTGAATGTGCCATTGACTGAAGTGTTTTTGGCAATCTTCAAATCAGGCATGAAGAGGCGGCTTAGGGTATGCGTATCTTTCAAAACAAGGCTGACAATAAAGTCTTGGTCGACATCGTGGGTGAGCGCGTATTTCTGGAATGCGTCACGGTTTTTCTGGAACATCGGGAAATGTACAAACGAGTCGCCAAATTCGTTGAAGGCCGGCATAAGACTGGCAAAATTCATCTGGCCTGCCATCTCGAAGTTGAAGAAGTCGCAGTCAATGTTGATGCGCCTCTGCATAAGGTTGTCGTTGAGGATGGAAGCATCAAAGCTGTCCATACTATAGCTTCCTCGCCCATCACGATAAACGGTGTTGTCGAGGTGAAGCTCGCCTTCGAGGTCGTCAATGTCGAAGCCTTTCAAGTTGGCCACAATGTTCGTGCTGATTTCCGAAATGGAGTCATCCTTGATCAATTTCAAAGCTTTCAAGTCGGCATGGTCGACTACCGCCTTAAAGTTAGCGATAGGATATTTCTTGTTATTGAAATCAACTAATCCGTTGAAGTCGAGGCCAAGCACCTTGTCGTCGACTGAAACAACCCCCTTGAATCGGTTTTCCTTCAAATCGCCATTGAGCACAATCTCATCGATTTGATAGCCCAGCAGTTCAGCTTGATAAGCCTTCCCATCCAAGGTCAAGTCAATGTTGCCATTTTTCGGAAACCGAGCTACAAAATCGGCATTCAGGTCAAGGCTACCAATGTATTTCGGGATGTTGGCAATCAATCCGGCATTCACCTCATCGGCGTCGATGCGACCCGAAAACACATTGTCGCCCTGCTCCGTCATTTGGCGCGACACATTGAGGTCGACTTTGCCGACACCCGACACAAGGTGTATTTCAGAATCGAAGTTGTTGTACGACCCTTCGAAATTCAGCGAGGCCTTCCCTGCCTTTAACGGACGCAGCGACTCGGGCAACGGTATGGTCTTGGTCGACGATGGAATGTAGAAATGTGTCAAATCATCGTAGGTAAACTGCAAGCGTTTGATGTTCATCTTATGTTCTCCATCATTGAAGTCGAGGGGATGCATGCTCAAACTTCCTTCGATGATGGTCGACTTGCCCATCTCAGCCTTAAGGTCGTCAACACTGAAATGCTCGATCGGGCCAGTAAAACGGCCTTCAAAAAGGATTCGATTGGGCATTTTATACATGACCTCAGAGAAAACACCAAGATCAGAAAGCATAATGTCGGTGGGACGTATCGTCGCGTCGAAAACAACCGAATCAACAAAGTTTTCGATGGCAGCGTAGTCGTTGTACAGCATATTGAGATCAGCATCGATGCGGGTGTCGTTCAGTTGTGTCTTCAAGCCGTCAAGGAAAATTCCTTTCGAACATACCGTGGCATTGGTTTCAAAACTTTTCACATCCAATCCACTGATTTCTTTTCCATTGAGGGCATTTATCTTGGCACAGATAGAATCGTCCAACATATAGAAATCTTGCGCCCTAAGATTGATGCCATTAACGGCTATGTGGGAATAATCCATCAAATGCCGCTCTGTCTTATCAGGATGGTCCTTGTTTTGGTTCCAATACACGAAATCCAAATTCTCCACCTCAATCTTGTCGATAATGATGCAAACAGGTTCTTTATCAGGCTTATCAATGGTGTCGGTCTTGAAGGCATCCACCAGAAAAGCGAAATTGAATTTGTCCTCACCCTCATACTTAATCAGGTTAGCCTTCGTATCGCGCAACCTTATGTTTTCAAAATGGATAATCCCGTTCAACAAATCACTTAGATCCAATCTCGTTTTCAAGGAGCTAATATTAGCCAAATCATTACCATTCAAGTCTTTGGCCACCACATCATCCAAATAGATCGTAAAATCAGGGGTAATCAGCAACCGGCCCACCTTGATGTCGCCACCTGTTTTTTCCGAAAGGAATCCGCTGGCAAAACGAGCCGCAAACTTCTGGAACGCAGGGTCTTGTATAGCAATAAAAAGGCTACATACGATGCCGAGCAGCACCATAATAATGACAAGAATGCTATGGATAACCTTTTTTTTAATACTTTTGACCCTCCAAATTGAGACCTATGAACGAATACATTTTAGGCATCGAATCTTCGTGCGACGACACCTCTGCCGCAGTGCTTCAAGGCACGCGCGTGCTCTCCAACGTCATCGCAAGCCAAAAGGTTCACGAGCAATACGGCGGTGTGGTTCCCGAACTTGCCTCGCGTGCCCACCAACAGAATATCATCCCCGTCATTGATACGGCCTTGAAGACTGCAAAGATAGAAAAAAATCAGTTATCCGCTATCGCTTTTACGCGTGGTCCCGGACTTTTGGGCTCGTTGCTTGTGGGAACCTCTTTTGCAAAGGCTTTTGCGCAGACTTTGGACATTCCGATGGTGGAAATCGACCATATGAACGCGCACATCTTGGTGCATTTCGCCACTGATGAAACGCATACCGAGGTGCCTGATTTCCCGTTCCTCTGTCTCACCGTCTCAGGCGGCCACACCCAAATCGTCGTGGTGAAAGACTATTTCGACATGGAAGTCATTGGCAAGACCATCGACGATGCTGCAGGCGAAGCCTTCGACAAGACGGCCAAAATCCTTGGTCTGCCCTACCCTGGCGGTCCCGTCATCGACAAACTGGCTAGAATGGGCAACCCGGATGCTTTCGCCTTTGCCAAGCCCCAGATTCCCGATTTGGATTACAGCTTCAGCGGACTAAAGACCAGCATCTTGTACACTGTCCGTGACAACCTGAAACTCAACCCTAACTTCATCGAAGAAAACAAGGCCGACCTCTGCGCCTCAGTGCAGAAGACCATCATTGACATTTTGATGAACAAATTGGTGAAAGCCAGCAAGCAGACGGGTATCAAGACCGTGGCTATTGCTGGCGGCGTGAGCGCCAACAGCGGCCTGCATGATGCCATGCTCGCTTTAGGCAAAAAACACCATTGGAAGGTGTTCATCCCTCGCCTAAGCTATTCCACCGACAATGCCGCTATGGTAGCCGTGGCAGGTTATTTCAAGTATCTGAAGGGTGAGTTTGCTTCGCAGGATTTGGTGCCTTATGCGCGACAAAGCTTGAAAGATTAACAAATCAATTTTTCCAAACAACAAGATGCCCATGTCAAAGTCATGGGCATCTCTTTTTTTCGCTCGCTTGTCAAGAGCTAACGGCAGTTGGAAGCGAACTCTTTTGTCTGACGTACTCCACCCGCCAGAAGGATGCCAAGTCATTGGTTCGTGCCAGAAAACCGTCAATGATGATTATCTTGGCATTTAGTCGGCTAAATCATATCGGTAGTCCTCCAAGTAAACCGACACTTTAGCATCCTCCTGACCGATGCAGAGTATTCGCAAGAAGGTCAAAGACCCTTTAATTACCATTTCCTATCGGCTCAATCCTCCTTTGAATCTTCTGGTTTTTCCTTCTTACTTTTTTTCCTCAACAAGTACGCACCACCTAAGCCTGCCAATAATAGCCAGCCTTCTCCCAAGGGGGCATACAAATACTCGTCAAGGCTCGTACCCTGATACGGAACCGGCATTAAATTCTCCTTTCCGCCCACTCTTATGTTCTCGCCCTGATCATCATCCATAAGGAACACTTGTGCGTGCATCGGACCTGCCCAAAGCGTCAACATAGTCAATACTACAAAAGAAGCTACCCTGATGCCACCCAAGGCACGATTCCCGTTGTTTCTCGATAAGTTTCTCATAATATTTTTCATTCTTTCTTTATTCTATGACATGACTAATCTATGACAATCTTTTGAACCTTTGTTCCTTCTGAATTTACCAGCCGCAACAAGTACAGGCTCTTTGCAACATCGGGGATGCTTACCCGGCTCTGTCCTCCTGAAACCCTTTCTCTCCACAAGATACGGCCTTGAAGGTCGATCAGCTCCAACAATCCCTCGCCAGTGACGACCCATTGCGAGCCATCAAAGAAGGCAAAGCTCTTCTCTACATTATCTTCTTCATATTCCTCCACGTCGAGGCAGTCGAATGTGATGTAGAAACGTGAATAGTAATCCTGCTTGTGACCTTCAAACACGTAACTGTCGTTCTCAAGCATATCATAACGGACACCCGTCAAGTTATCTATCAGATAGAGGCTACTGAAGTATCCGTTGGCCGTGTTCCATCTAATGGTGTAGACATCGTCTTCCTTCGCCTCAAACCTTAACGAAACTCGCTCTGTTCCTTCTTTGGCAAACAATGCAGCATAAGGCTCGTTCTCATGATAGGCATAGAACAGACCGTTGCCTTGACGCAGCTCCTTCTGCTTCTTCGCACCTCCCCATTCAGGTCGGTGGAACTCTATGACCGTCACATCCGTGCATCCTCTCTCGCTGCTCAAGTAAAGGTTCACCAATGGATAGTTGAAACTCCGATCACGGAAGGCTATGTCGGTCGCATCAGACCTGGTCACCAACATATCCTCATCGAAATACAATGGATTTTCACTTTGTGTCTTAATGAAGAAACCTTGATGAGGATGCAGGTATTGATCTGCATACTCGCCGCCCTTTGAGCCATCATATGGATAATAGAGGTATGCACTCTTGGAACTACCTTCATAACCATCCGCATCATATATTACATAGAACTGGTCGATAGATCCATTTTCGGGCGCAAACTTTTTAAAGTCAAGGTATGCATGGTATGGGTTGCCCACAAGATTCCAGCCAGGGAAATCCCTTCCGCGTGTGGTGACAGCACGATATTTTTCTTCAGCGCTCAAATTACCATGACTCTGAAGATAGGTTTTCTTTGCTATTGCAAACATATAGCCCTTACCAATCTTCAAATAGTCCTCATTCTGGTTGGAGATATCATCTGAGTCATCCTCGTTCTTCTCTGTATAAGGAAGGTGCTTATGGATATGCTGGTTATGAGGTGCATCAGGATTACTCTCATCACTATGCCAGTGGTTCGGGCCGTTGCGCTTGAAGTTGATCCAATGCGGTTCAGGCTCATACCAGCAGAACATGTCCATACCATAGGGGAAACGACCATACTCATCTTCAGTCTCAATGCAGCCATCGCCAAATTCACTTTGGCCAGCCACCTTGCTCGGGAAATAGCCATCCACCCATTTGTCCTCATCAAACTCAGGCTCTGCGCAGTTCTGGCTCTGGCTATTCACCCAACCCTTCATCCAGTAACGATTCTTATCATTCGATCCTGCATTATTGAGCCATGTAAACTCTCCATAAGTACTACCCGGTACTTCATCTATATATGGCCATGGATTGTTAAAATATGTGCCATTATTTCCGCCAGTATAATGCTCAGCCAAGTTCGTGTTCACTCCATTTACTTCGTAATTGAAGCCTAACGGTGCATTGCTGAGCGGTGAAGAGAACATGTGCCAATCGCGAGGCAAGAACAGACTGTCTTCGATGTGGTTGAGGCCTGGCGTTGAGTAAGCTTGACTACTTGAATTGTCAAATGTAACACCAACATAAGTCTCAGGATGTCTTACCAAAGTGCCGGGATGCAAAATGGCAGCATGCTCATAGACGCTGAGTTTAGCTGGACGATAAGTAGTTGCTGTATCGACCGTAGCTGTCAGCACTTCGGCCACATCACCATAGACATACATATAGTCTTTAGTCGTCATCCTGTCAACCATAGAGTTCAGTTCATCGTCATCACGCACTGGACCGGCATATTGCAACTTAGGACCGCCATGCCAGGTGGCCATACTGCGGAAGTCGCCAAGGCCTTGCTTGCTCTCACTCCAATCGCAGAGGTGCAAGATCGGGAAGTCGTCGTTGATACCAGTGATGGTAGGACGGACCCACAATGAATACTTGTGTCCAGTGCCATTGTTCTCCTCAACCCACTGGTTCAGATTGTTGAACAGTAGGCAAGTTTCGTCTTCCGCAATATCCTTCCAACTACCGCCATCCTTCACTTGCAACTTGTTGTCGTTATAGATATAACGATAGCGGTCGGCGGACATCGGGTCAGTGTAATGGTAGCAATCGGTCAGCGGGCTACTGTCGCCTTGGTTATAGCCAGCTTGTTCAAACACTGGTGACTGGAAACTATGTCCCAAAATAATCGGCATGCTGGTCTCGAAAGCCAAGAGCTTGAAATTGGCAACTGTAACATTATTATCCTCATTGTCTTTATCTTGCAGACGGGAGTAGCAGTTCTTGATTGTAGCCACATTATAACCGACCAAACCTCCAGCCTTGACATCGCTGTTTTCACCAAACTTCAACTTTGGATAAGAGAAGGAATTGTTGATTTTGGACACTTTACCGGCAATATTCGGTTCGGCACGACCTACCAGACCTCCAATGTAACCACCTTCTTTGTAAGCCTTCACAGCCATAATGTCGGACATACCCATTGAGGAATGGAGTTCGCCTTCCACCATGTAGCCGATGACACTGCCCACGTTAAAAGCATCGTCGCGCACTGCGCAGACAATGTCGGCTCCACCTTCGCTGTTGGATACCATACTATTGGGTTTGGAAGCACCTTCCGTGCCCAACATACCTACCAAGGTTCCAATATTGGCAGCACCCTTATGATTCAAGTCGCTGACGGGCTCAATATATCCACTCAACACAAAGGTACGGTCAACCACGCCGCCGTCAACTGAGCCGAACATACCATAGTTGACACGGTTGTAGCGTCCATCGCCCATACCAAAGTAAGCCATGCTCAAGTTTGTGATGATATGGCCGCGACCGTCGAACGTACCACCAAAGGTCTTCACTCCAGTCAATTGGTCACCTACCGGAAGCCATACATACTGCACTAGGTCGATGTCTTTCTTTTCCTCGATAAGCTTGCCATACATGTCATTGGCAACCCTGCCGTTCAAGCCATTCACCAAGCTAATCAGCCAAGCAAGGTCTTCGGGCGAGTCAATATTGTCGTAGCTGAATCCGGCAGGCTTCCTTGTCACCACATTGTTCCAAGTCCAGCCGAAATAGAGAGTCTTCTCAATCGTGGCATCGGTTCCAGCATCCTTCAACGCAGGCGAATAGTTAGCAGCACTTTGTTCATAATAAGTGGTCTTGAAGTCATCTTGATAGCCTCTATAGAAGAAGCGAGCTAAGTCGTCGTAGTAATTCTCGTTATTCCAAGCATTGTATGCTATGTTGGCAACAGTTGCTTCAGCGATGGGAGACATGGTGTTTTGTGTGAAATGAGGCTCCGCATTTCTAATCGGGCTGGTAATGCCGATTCGTGAACTTTGATCCAACGGATTGGTGATGTAAGTGTGCTTTGCAAAGGTAGGCAGATAGACATTGCTTTCTATCTTGGCAGGTTCCACACTTTCGTTATCTCCATCGTACACGATTTGATCAAGATACTGCAAATTGTCTTTCACCGTCACCTTGCCTTCCGCGTTCATCGTGGCATAACGATGTACATAGACTGCACCTCCATGACGCGTAGCATAAACATTGGCTGGATCATCACTTTCGTCAGCATCATAGTCAGGATCGTAGTAATAATCAGCTGGAGTGTTGTTGTAGCCACGCTGCAATTCTGTACCTTCCTGAGTCGGGTCGTTTGGTTCCGCAACACTCTTTAGCGTCAACGTAGTTCCAGCACCTGTAACAACAAGCGGCTTGTGCACTGCGTCTTGATCAAAGCTGGCCGGAATCATATGGTAACCATCATCAATTTGAGTATGGCCATACAATCCGTCGACCAAGACATTGTTCAGCGTTATATTGCCTTGTTGCGAAGCCGAAATCGAATCCACATCAATCATGGCATTATAATTGGCACCAGGACCAGTGGTAACGCCTGCTGGCAATCCATTGTAGTCCTCAAAAGAGATAGTGTCAAGGATAGCTTGGGTCAGCAGTGTGGTTGTTCCAGAACCATCTATTGAATCGTTACTCATCTTATGTCCGCCAGGATAACGGAAGAGTTTCAGCTTGTAGTTATGCAGCGGATACACTTGGTTAGTATCAAGCGTAAACTCATTTTCCCAAACCCTGTTGATATTAATGTCACCACCATTTTCTTCCTTCAAGGCTGAAACAGGTCCTACCACATAAATGATGTCCTTTGAAGGATCAAAAACTTTATATGGCCCATACAATTCCCCATTTCCTCCAGGGTTAGGGATAGTTCTAGTCCTGTCATAAATGATACCATTATGTGCATCATCGCTACCCGCAGTCGAGCTCACGGTCAGTTTCGGCTTGTCCGGGAAGTGACCCCAACCGTCTTGGTGGTTCAAGTCTTTACCCCAACCGCCGGTTGCTGCACCAACGCCACGGCCATCCACATACCAAAGTGCGCCGGTTGGTCTGGGGATAACCCACATGCGGTAGAATTCGCGGTCTCCTCTCGTAATCGGATACACATTAATGTAAGGATATTGTTTCGTCTTGGTGTAATCTGCACCGCCGTCGTCACCTTCGGCAGGATAGTTCCAACCGCCAATCAAGCCTACTTCCGTGAAGAAGTTGTATCCATTGGGATAATCTCCTCCCAAATCGTCAACCTTGTAGCTCAGGAAGCCACCGTCGGCAATGTTGTCGTTGGCATACTCATAACCGCCACCACTTGCCAGGATATTGTTGTTGTTTGCACCAGTAATCTTCGGGCGGGCGAAGGCGAAGCTCTCCGTACCGTAGGGCTCGTAGTTGCTGTCCATTCTGAAGAAGCCTTGCAACTCACCATACATGGTGATGGGGGTTCTCCTATGGTAGCGCACCCAAAGCTGTGAGAAGTCCTTGAACAAGATGACGTTTTCCTCGGCGTAGGTCAACGGTGTGTTTGTTGCAGAATATCTGTAGAACAATCTGGCGTTTTCTGGTGTATTTGCAGAACCTGTAATGGAGTCAACAGCAATCCATTCCCACTTGTAGTTATTTTTACTAATGATGCCGTAATGTTGCTTTCTTTCGTCATTTTGCGCAGGTGTGTTTCCTGCAACTTCCAAAGCCTTAAGTTCATCATAAATTGTATTAGTTCCTGCATTCAGATGCACGCTACGTAAGCAAAAGATTGAGTCCATATAGGCAGGCTGACCATTACCGATAGCAATGGCACTGGCATTGGCCATATAGAGCGTATCATCCACCTTAATGATGGAATAAAGCTTGGAGCTGCTGTATGTCGTGTTAATGTCGTTGAAACCAGTAAGGTTGATGTTGACATTGTCAAGCAGCAAGTTCTGGCAACGCTGGATGGTGGTCAGGGTGCGGGTACCTGAAGTAAACTCATCACCATGGCCATTGCTTTGCGTGTTACGATGTCCATACTCTCTCATCAAGACATTGTGTCCCGATAAGCCAGCCTCGCAGTGGGTACCGCTACCGAACACACCACCTCCAATATCCATGTAATTGCCCGAATTGGCAGCAGTGTTGTATGACGTACCGTCAATGTAGATGTTGGTATAGCCCGTAGCATCGTGGTGAGTCCAATCGTTCACGTTGTTGCCTTGTGTTCCGAAGTAGCTAGAACCAGCATACACTGAGTTGCCGATACTCACCGCGTTTTCAATCTCAATCTTGCCTTCGTGCTCGTCGCGGTCAATTTCTGCTGTAGCATAGTTAGGTTCTGCTTCATCGGTAGTAAATGAAATCTCGGCACCGTAGGCCGTGCCCTTGGCGTTCTTAGCGTAGGCACGCACATAGTATTTGGTACCTGCTGTTAGACCAGTCAGATTATAGGTATAATAGCCACGTCCATCTTCTCCAGTAGTAATACCAGGGACTTCTGTCTCTGTAGTGGGGTTGGTTGCCGTGCCCAAGCAAATACCGCGCTCCGTAACATCGCTATTACCAATAGCGGACACATAACCGTCCACTTCGGCAGAAGTGCCTGTCACGTCAAATACGCCTGTAGTGAGTACAGTGGGAAGATAAGTACGATCGTCGAAATAGATATTGTCGACATTGCGCTTGCTCAAATCAGACCATTCTCCATTGACCTTTTCGGCAATGGCGTTGACACCCACATTGACCACCGACGAGCCAATCACCTCACCGGCGTAGCCCAGACCATGCACATTACCATCAATGGTGCCGCCGCTGATGTTGACAAAAGCGGTCCAGTCTTTGTCATGTCCTGTTTCAAAATTGCCGTCGATGGAGTTGTTACTACATCCGAACACTGAACCGTAGACGTGTCCACCACGCATGTTGACCGTCTTGGTGCCAGGGTGCAGGCGAACCTTTGTGTCTCCAACGACTTGCTTGCAGCCGCCAAACACGTTCTTCATCACAGTACCATCGTTGATGTTGACCACTTTCTCCAAGGAAACGAGACTTGCGTTACCTCCACCAAACACGCTGCCATACGCAGTACCGCCCTCGAAGAAGACACGAGTGCTTCCCTTTACGATACCAGCAGTTTCAGTTTGGTTACCATTGGCATCCCTATCAATGCCTCGGCCACCGCCAAACACATTGCCTTTGTATTCGTTGCCACCAGCAAAACCAATGGTGCCATTGTAGATGGCCACCTTGGTGTTCTCAGAAACGTGACCGTTTTCACCGCCACCAAACACCGAACCTGTGATGGTAGCAGTTTCTTTGATGACAACTTCCGAATTCTTTAGATAGGCCAAGTTGGCGTATGCCTCGCCTACCAAGCCTTTGGCGCCACCATAGACGTTACCGCCACGTATAGCTGTATTTTGATTACCAATAGTCACATCGCCATGGATATACACCGTGGCGCGACCGGTTTCACCGCCGTTGTTGAAATCAGGGTCAGCGGGAATGTTGTCCTGAGCAGGATAAGTTCCTACGGTAGCCATACGACCACCACCATAAACGGAGCCATTCACCTTACCGCCATAGATGTCGACGAAAGTGTTGCCGTAGGTTCTACCTGAGCTGCGGCTAAGCTGGTTCAGGCTGTTTAAGTCCTGGCCACGACCGCCACCATAGACGTTGCCGTCGTAACCCGTGGTACCGTCGTGGCCGATGGTACCGCCTTCCACAAACACATGCGTGTTTTGACGCACGTGACCGTTCTCGCCGCTGCCGAACACACTACCATTCACTTGAGAACTATTTTGAATCGTGACGAAGGTATTCTTCACGAAAGCCATCTGGGCATAAATGGTGTCAGCACCTGACTCAGTAGCAGCACGACCGTATCCTGAGCCGAACACGTGGCCGTTTCCGTTGCCGTCGGTACCGATAACTGCGTTCTCAGTGATGAGCACATTGGCCTTGCCTGAGAACTCAGCGTTGTGATTTTCTGCATAACCCACTGAAGCCAAGTTGCCGCCACCATACACGTTGCGGTAGATGCTGCCGCCCTTAACGGTGGTGTTGGTGTGGAACTTCACCCAACCTGCCGTAAGGCTGTATTTTCCTTCACCGTCCTTGTCGGTACCACAGCCACCACCGAACACATTGCCCATAAGGGTGCTGTGTGATCCCGTCAAACCAATTTCTCCACCCGAAACTTCAATGTCGGTGCTGCCCAACACATGACCGTTTTCGCCACCACCAAACGCCGAGCCCATGATGTGTCCGCCGATGATGTTGACATCCGTGTTACCCGTATAGGCCAAGTGCTTGAATTGTGAACCTGCCCAACCTTTGGCCGAGCCAAACACATTGCCGTTGCCGTCGCCATTGGGGCCATCGGAACCGATGGTGCCGTTATTAATATTGACCACGGTAAAGCCATTGTTCTCAATAGTTGTAGTTGGTTTGAGCTTCAAATAGCCTGTTTCCGGGTCATTCGTTTGAGTGGCGTCATCATAACTATAGTAATAAGGTGTACCCGTAGGCGTGCCATCGCTGGTCTCAATCTGACCTACGGAAGCCATGGCACCGCCACCATACACGGCATGGTAGATGGTACCATTATTGACGTTCACCTCGGTTTGCACATACACCTTACCGGCAGTGCGGCTGAAATCGCCAGCGCTATTCTTGTCGACACCGCGACCACCGCCATACACATCGCCGAACATGGTGCCCGAGTAGGGGTTGATGTTGTCGCTACCGATAGCAGCATTGCCATCGATGTTCACCTTGGTCTTGTTGAACACATGGCCGTTCTCGCCACCGCCAAACACCGCGTTCTTCACTTTGCCCACGCCGTCGATGGTGACGAAGGTGTTGTTCGTAAAGGCCAATCTGGCATATTTCATAAGTTCATCATCGCCTGGAGTGGCAGGCATACCACGACCCGAACCAAACACGTTACCGTTGTTGATACCTGTGGCGCCCACCTGACCGCCTCTGACGAGGACTATTGCCCTACCCGTGGCTGGATCATTCCTGAATCCCACATTGGCCAGACTACCGCCACCATACACGTTGTGGCGCACCAAACCACCGGTCATCACTACGTGCGTGTTACTCTTCACGAAACCTGCAACGGTGCTGATTGTGTCGTTATGAAGGTCGAGGCCTCGACCGCCGCCATACACGTTGCCTTTATAGATAGGACCAACGACGCTTGCGCCATAGGCATCAAGTTCGCTTTCTTCTCCCGTAATAGGCATGCCGATGGTGCCGTCGATGATTTCAACGAAGGTGGAGTCGAGCACAATGCCGTCTTCGCCGCCGCCAAACACCGAACCACGGATGTCGGCACCAGCAGCAATCATGACATGGGTGCTGTTGACATGGGCAAAATCCTTTTGGCCTATGACCGCATAGCCGTAGCTTGAGCCGAACACCATACCGTTGGAAACCATCGTAGGATGTCCCTCGTAATCAAGAGTGGAGCTTTCGCCGTCCGTTCCGATGATACCGCCCGAAATGTTGACCGTAGCCAGACCCGTATTGGGCACTGGATTAAAGTAGCCTGCGCCATCGGTAACGGGCGTATTACCGTTCATTTCAACCTGACCTACCGAGGCCACGTTACTGCCGCCATATACGTTACGCATGACGTGGGCACCATCCACGATGTTGACCGTCGAATTGCCCATCACCCAACCAGCCTGATTATGGTAAACATTCTGTCCGTTGTTGCTGTACAGTTCCAAACCGCTACCACCACCAAACACGCTACCGTGGTAGGGGTTATTGCAGTTATGAATAGCATCGTCTTCATAGCCACCTACTTGGCCCTTATCGACGTTGACCACCGTGTTGGTACGTACATGTCCGTTCTCGCCACCGCCAAACACCGATCCCATGATATAGGCGCCGTCGATGTTGACCTCGGCCTCATTCACGTATGAAACCTCTCCACGCCATGGCTCACCTCTTCCGCCTCCATACACATTGCCTTTACGAGGATTGGTTTGGCTATGCTCGTCGCCTACTTTTCCATTTTTAATGGTGACCGTAGCTTTCTGCCAAACCGCACCCATGTTTCCGCCTCCATACACGTTGTTCACTATCATGCCACCGTCGATGGTGACGAATGTATTGCTCTGCACCGCAGTTTCTATACCATTGCCGCCACCAAACACGCTGCCGTTTACCAAATTGTTTAACGTATCACCGACGATTCCGCCAATCATCTCAACCCTGGCGTCACGTTGACCAACATAACCCAAGGAATCGCTGCCGCCATACACATTACCCAACACGTGGCCATTTTTAATGTGGACTCTGGTGGCAGGAATAGTTCTATCATAACCATCATCATAATAATGCATATAAGCACCGCCAAAGACACTGTTTCCAACCCTACCGCCAACAATATAGACATTGGTTGAGTCGGTAACGTATCCGTGGTAACCGCCGCCATACACATTATTGGAAACGTAGGCGTCATCGGCCACAACCACATTGGACGTGTTAACATAGGCAGTCTGGTTAAATCTGGCTTGAACATTATTAGGGCCAGGGCCGTCGGCTATGACCTTGCCACGTCCAGCTCCAAACACATTGCCTCCCGGTGTGGTGTTCACCGTAATGACATTGTTTCCACCAACCGTGGCATTACCTCCCACATAAACATATGAGTCGCCATTCGTATTGGCTTGGCCTGTTTCTTCTGATCCACCCGAACCATTGCAGCCGCCTGCAATCCAACCAAGAATCTCACCGTCGGTGATGACAATCCTTCGGCTGCCATAGGTTGTGTTATCGGCTGCACCACCAAACACACTTCCATGGAAAGTTCCACCCTTGACTCTGATGCTTGATACCACATTGCTTATAGATGTATTACTGCCACTATTTGTGCCACGACCTCCGTTCATACTGCCCAACTCTCCCCCTTCCACTGTGATGTATCGGAAACCTGATATAGTGGCTCCAGCATTGTTTTGGCCTACATAATATGTTCGGCTATGCATTCCGTTACCTCCATTATCCCAATAGGGTTGTTGGTATGTACCACTCTTCACCACAAGATCAAAAGTCTGACGGTCATAGTTTGAGCGACCAGTAAAATCCATTCCGTATGAAAGGAATAACCTATTGTTTACGTCTTGATAGTTAGAAGTAATATTTGGATTGCAAGCAATAATCAAATTGTCGTTATCATTCTGTGCCCTGTCATAGTCACATCCTGTAATGCCTTTCACCAAATAACGTCCACTAATAGTTTGACGGTTATCATTATCTCTAACAAATGACAATCTATTGATTTTTCCACTTTCAACGCGAAGGGTATATCTCAAATCACCTTGATTTTGAGCAGGGATACCCTCGACACGATTTATAGTATTATCTGCAGCATTGTTAATGCCTCTTCCTAAGCAGAGATAATGGTTGTTGGCAGCTATTTCGATGGCTTCGCTGCCTTGCCCATTATTATCAACTAATCTAAGGTTCATGTATTCGAACTTCGTGTCGTTGTCGCAAGTGAAGTTGCCTGCAAATTGGACATTGCCATTATAAGCAAGTGTTCCGTCGGGGTTGTAGCTGCTGTAGGTAACAGGTACATTAAGAGCTGCATCAATTCTATTAACACCCACCACAAAATTACGCTCATAGCTGTTGGCATTCAGTCCATTCGTGGTGTTGGAGTTTACCACGTAGGCCTTGGCCCAAAGGGCTTCGAAGTCCACCTCGTTGTCATATTCGTTTTCGGTATGGAACAGCAATCGGGTCTCGGCATCAATAATGGAATTCTCACCATAAGTAGTACCGTAGGCATCCCTGATGGTTACGCCCTTCAAGCGCTTCACACGCCAGGCGTAGAAGCCACGGTAGTCAGTATTAGTAATAGTTGGACCTCCACCAGGACCTCCTTCTTGCACTGTGGCCGAACCTGTTACTGGATTATTTTGGCCGTTAGTATTCCAATAAGCTCTTCCGTTCCAAATCATTTCACCATTTGCATCATCGTATCTTACTTCACAACCGATAGAGCCACCGTTTTGACCCCAATTTGCAGTGTATAATGAGAAAGAAACCTGTGTTCCTGTTAACACTTGAAGATTCGCCTCAGGATAAATTGATCCTTCTTGTTGGCTCCAGTTAATGTATCCGCTCCATGTCTGCTGGGTATTATTGACATCGGTATATGTTACATTTATATATCCGAAAGCATTGTCTTGTATGGTACCTCTAACATAAATGTTTCTCGTTGTTGTAACGCTTGTATATGTTGGTCTCACCGAGAACGGGTTAGGAATCAAGGAATAAGGATAGTCATGGCTTGTCCCTTCATAATCGGGAACCAAATTTACATAGACACCGTTGTCAACTTCATAGCCACCGGCTTCAAGGGTTTTGTAATAGACGAATTGGTTGCCAGCAGCACCGGGGCCTACCTGCACACCTGTGGCATCGGCGGTCCAACTGTCATTGGCGGGGGTCGGTCCATTGGTTGTGCTCACCGTTCCCGTGCCGTTGCCAAAATAGGTGATCTTCACATCGGCGGGATGGAGGCTATGCACAGGCTGGTCGCCATCGCTGTAGTAGCTCCAGCTGTGTGGTTCACGGTCGTCGAGATAGACCACTTCGCCATACAGGCCGCTACCGCTGCCTGGGTTGTCATTGCCGGGAAGATAGGTGCTTACGGTATGGTCAGACTCCACATAGTTGGGGCCTGGTTTGTCCACCCAAGCCTCCACACAATCGTTGGCATTCACCGCGAATGGTGTGGGAGCGATAGCTGGATTGCCATCGATTTCTGGAGAAGCATAAATTTGTGTTGGCCCACCGTTCACTGTGTAATAAATAATGCAGCCCTCGGTGGGCGGCGTAATGGTAGTGGTAGCCGTAATTCCGTTCCCATCAAATGTGATGGTTGGAGGAACCAGATAGATGGTGTTAAAATCGTCGTAAATATAACTTGTAGTGTCCGAATAGAGATCGGGGCAAGTAGTACCTTGAACAACTGCAATCACTTCGCAAAAGTCATAGAGTGCCACCGTGCCTGAAGTGGTCACATCGTGAGTAATCGGGTCCTCGGAAGTCGCGTCGATGGTATATACATTAGTATTAGCTGGATCAGCTGGGTCAGTGCCATCAAGGGTATAGAGAATCCTCCATGTATCATTGAGAGCAGCAGGACGCACCACACTGAGGGTCACCGAGGAAGTACCCGAAGCAGGTGGAGTAATGGTTGGTGCATCAGGATGCCCAACAAGCGACTCATCTCCAAAAGTGAATAAGCGCGACGCGGAACTGAGGGTATCGGCACCTTCACTTTCTACCACTTCTGTCTTTACTCTGATCTTAACCGGATAACTGCCATTAATATTAATAGGTGTACCCACTGAGTACTCCGTGTTGGGTTCACCTGGATTCTCGCCTCCGTATGCGATGGCATACTTTAACGTAGTGGAGTATTGTCCTTTACTGGTGGGCAACAGCTCGAAGATGTCGTCCGTACAGGCCAACTTGGCCACCGCAGGCGGTTGTGGCGTGAAGGGCACTTGAGAGACCTGGGCTACCCAACCGGCATCTTTCCAATGATGGTCGGAGACAAAACGCACAGTCATGTAGTTGTGCGAAGTCACGGTGAAGATATTGCCGTTCAAACCGAAGACAGAAATTTGGCTGTCTCCATTGTGTTGATAGGCATGATATTCATTGCAGGTGAATACGCCGATAAGGTTGTTGTCGGAGATGTCACCATCGTAGAAATACAAGTAATCGTTGTTGATGAGCAATGATTCGAACTCGATTTTCACACCGTTGGACGTGGATTCCGGAATGAAAACGAGGGTGTAGTCTTCGTTATGGTTATACCATCCATCATCGGCCTCACTGTCGGTAAAGACGAATTCGTCGTCCACTACAATGGTTCCATTCTGCATGTGAACCGTAGTGTATAAGGTCTTCACTTCACCATAGGCGATGCCAACACCGTTTTCGGCGAAGGCACGCACGTAGTATGTGGTGTTGGGCTGAAGGTTATTCATTTCCACGGAATAGTTACCTATTCCTGTGCCACTTGTGCCAAAACTGCACCCCGAACCATCAATGGTAGGAGTAGTGTTGGTGGTGCTCCAGCAGACGCCACGGCGCGTAACAGGGCTACCGCACTCATCGGTCACACGACCCAAACCCACGGCATAAACGCTTGTGACGTGGATGGCACCAACGGTGGTCACGACGGGAGGCGCGGCAGGCGTAGTGAAAGTCACCACAGCGCCATAGCCTGCGCCGCCACTGTTTTGGGCGTAGGCACGCATATAATAGGTGGTGTTCGGCTGAAGGTTAGTCATTTCCACGGAATAGGGGTTATCTTCCGTGTCGCTTGCGGCATGATTGCATCCCGAACCATTAATGATAGGAGAAGAGTTAGTGCTGCTCCAACAGATACCACGCGCAGTAATAGGTGCGTTGCCATTGTTGTTGGTCAAACTACCTCTGCCCACAGCATTGAAGCTTGTGATATCAGTGACTTCAACAGTGGTTACCTCTATAAGCGTCGTGTATGGCACTCCAGCAGTACTACCGTCGTACTGTGTTTGATTCCCATTATTGATAGCATAGGCACGCACATAATAGGTTGTGTTTGGAATAAGGTTACTCATCACGCCGTCATAAGTGCCTTGCACATTGCCTAATGAGACCCTACCATCATTACTATTGATGGTAGGGGCATCGTTTGTTCTACTATAAACGAAACCAAACTCTCTCAAATTATAACCAGTAGCACTAACTTGGACTCTCATGCTATTGGTTGTGATGTTGTCCACACCAACCAAGCTTACTGTTTGCCCCCAAACGCTGTCAGCGAAGGACATCAGCAACAACAGAAGGGCAAAAACCGCCCCTGTTTTTCGTAATTTTTTACAATTCATTTTACTTTACTTTTTTTGATATTTACTTTAATTTACTTAATTTCAATACAATATTCTCAAAAAGGCATAAAAATGCACTCTTTTAGCCTGCAAAAGTACAAAAATCCCGCCTATTAAGCACCTATTAAGAGGGTAAAAATTCATACTATTTACGAAAAAGATATGAACTATTCTTGTGGATAACTGTATTCAACTTTCGCAAGTTACGACAGGGAAACAAGACCTTATGATTCAACCGAAAAAAAAATCACCTCTCCAAATCCATATACACCGGCAAGTGGTCGCTAAAACCACCGAAATAGCGCGGCCCGATGTAAGTACGGAAGAGTTTCTTGCCATGATACGTCTCATCGTCCTCCAACATAAAGTCAGCGTGGAAGATACGCGCACTACCTTCTTGACAATGAAGACCGTTTCCAGCTTCCATCAAAGCAGGCGTGACGATGATTTGGTCAAAGATTTGCCAATCGGTTTGATGCTTCAGTGTGCCTTCAAAGCCTAAACCATCGTTCTTCCCAAACAAGTTGATGAGACAGCCTTCCTCCAACTCACTGGGATGCCGTGCCCGCAACACATCGTAAACACTCGGGTCGGTGGGACAGTCGTTCAAGTCTCCCATCATGATGACCTTAGGCTGGTAGCCTTCGGGGGCTGCCGCCATTATGGAGTCCACTTTGGCGCGTAAAATCGCTGCCGAACACGAGCGCGAACCTACCGTCTCCAACTCACCGCTGTAGCGGGAAGGCCAGTGATTGACAAAAATATGGATAGTGTCGGCTATATAAATCGGCCCTTCGACAGGCTCAGGGACCTTGCTTTCTACGGCCACGAATTTCGCATACAAAATATCCCTCGAATGATACGCTGTATCCTCTGGGTTATAATACGGAAACACTGCACTCTCCACCAATTGGAAATGGTCAAGGGAATACACAATGGCTGGGTCAATGCCGCGCTTGTCAGGGCCTTCGTAAAGTACCCATCGGTAATTGTGCTTCTTCAAAGGTGTCTGCTCAAAAAGGGCGCTCAGCACATACTCGTTCTCCACCTCGCACATACCTAAAATGCCCAAGGGACGGTTCTCCGACATGGCCAAGATGGCTTTGTACATATTGTTACGCTTGCGGTAAAAGCGGGTCTTTGTCCAATGTTGCATGCCGTCCTCGGTGAAGGCATTATAGGTCTTGGTGCTGTCCACATAAGGGTCGAAGAAGTTCTCCATGTTCCAGAAGGCGACGCGTACGGGATCGTTTTGGGCAAAAGCAGTATTTGCAATCACAAAACACACAAAACTCAACAAAACCAATCTTTTCATACGGCACACATTTTGTTTCCGCTGCAAATGTAAGAAATTGTTTCTATTTTTGCGCCATGAAATCAAAATTGCTCATCCTTCTGTCATTGCTTGTCTCAAGCCTTGGCTTCGCCCAAAACCAACATTTTTGGGACGGCATCGAAGCTTTCGACGGACCTACAGACGAGAACCCTATTCTGGCCTCGCAGATTGATTTCTATTTCGACAAACTAGTCGCTCCCCTACCCGATTCCATCACTTTGGAAATCAACCGACTGATTGACAGGACAAACGACAACATCGACCTTCGTGATTTTATCCTTTGGCACCTCTTGGAGAGATACCGCCACCCCGAATACATGAGCCAGGACCAAGTGTTTGTCTATCTCTATGACGAATACTTCTCCCAACTGGAAATCAAAGACTTGAACGAGACCAATTTGATGATGATTCGCGACAAGGCTGAACATTTGAGGCGATTGGCTTTGTTCAATATGACACCTGATTTCAAGATTAACGATTCCCTTAATCTCTATTCTTTAGGAAGCGAATATACTGTCATTTTCTTTTTCGACCACGATTGTGACGTTTGCCAACAGGAAATGCGGGATTTGGATTCGGTTTGTGCCGAGCATCCTGAAATCACGGTGTTAGCCATTGACATGAATTTGGACAATGTAGCGGACAGTTCGACAGACAGTTCGGGCGGATTTGAAATCAGTCCGAAAGGAAACGGGGATTTGAAATCCCATATTCAACACCATCGGATTACAAATCCGTCGGAACTGATAGCGCTATCTGATGCCTACAACATCGAAGCAACCCCATTAATTTACGTCCTCGACCGCGACAAACGCATTATTGCCAAGAAAATACGGGCGAAACAAATACCATTAATCCTGTAGAGACGCCGATTTATCGCGTCTCAACAAACGCATCCATCATATCATCGGAGACGCGATGAATCGCGTCTCTACAAGGCTAAGGCCTGTTTCATTTCCTCCAAATGCGCGATGGCCTCCTCATACAATTTCCACTGCGCCCGTGTGCGCACCAAATTATGGATGGGATACTTAATTTTATAATATGTGTTGCCATTGATGTAGTCCGTGAGAAAACGCACCGCCTGCATGTAGGGGAATAGCGTGGCAGCATATGGCAGATTCTCTTTTTCTATCGGGAGCAGGAATGACTTTGTTCCTTCCAAATACCCCTTGGCAAAGGCCTTGAAAATCTCTATATTAAAATGGATGTTGTCCAAATCGGGGTCGTCTTCCGCACCTGTGTTGGCCGCCGAACGTAAAAAGTCGCCAAAATCAGAGAAGACAAAACTCGGCATAATGGTGTCCAAATCGATGATGCAAAGCACATTGCCGTCCTTGTCGAAGAGCATATTGTTCACCTTGGTGTCGCAATGGCAGATACGTTTTGGCAACTTACCCTCGCGATAGAGCCGTTCGCCGAGACACATCTCGTTGGCCACTGCCATAATCTTGTCCACGAACTTCTGCACCTCAACTTCCCTCATCTGTCCAACACGGTCCTCAGCAATGGCATCCTCCATCTGCTTCAAGCGGAACTCGATATTGTGGAAATCGGGAATAATCTCCCCAATGGGTGCCTCCAAATCGGTCAGCAACGACTCGAAATCACCGAAGGAACAGCCTGCATAATAGGCGTATTCCGGCGTGACGGCTTCGTAGGTGTAGCTATCAGCAACGAAGTCCATCACACGCCAATATTTCTCATTTTCAACGATGTAGGCCTTGCCAGTATCGGCTTTCAAAAAGTGCAAAACCCTGCGATTGATGTCAGCAACACCTTGACTTTCATACTTTTTCCGAATATGATTGGTCACGGCTTCAATGTTGTTTTGCAGCATGTCGACATCGGTAAAGACGGCGTTATTGATGCGTTGCAGCACGTATTTCGGCTGTCCTGCAACTATGATCTTATAAGTATCATTGATGAGTCCATTGCCCAAAGGCTCAATGTTTTCGATAGTTTTCGGATCAACGAAGTGGCCCGCGATAGTGAAGAGTTCGTTCATAATGTGGATTTTTTTTGCGAAGATAGAAATTTTGAACTGATATTTCCTAATTTTGCAAAGAAAAAGATTCCCTTTCAGGGAATGGAGTTGGGTCAAAAAGTCTATATGCGGCAGTTTGAAATGCATTGAGTCGGTAAGTGGCTGATTCCGCCGCAGTTTACAAAACTAACAAGCTCCATTTCCAATTGGGGAATCTAAAGACAACAACTACAAATACACAATCTAATGAAAAACAAGATTTTACACCTCATTCTCGGCCTCGTCCTGGTTGCGATGGCCACCGCCTGTGGCGAAAAAAACGAGAAAAAAGAAGCTGAAGTCCGCAAAGGCAACTACCGCATCGTCGACAACTCGATTGTCTTCGACGAGCCGCAACGCATTGAAGGACAGAAAAGTGTCCTGCAATTCACTGTCGACCCCATTGAAAACGTCCGCATCGGCTTCATCGGCCTCGGCATGCGTGGCCCGGATGCCGTCGACCGTATGACCTATATCGACGGCGTGACCGTCGTCGCCCTATGCGACATCGAGCCCGACCGTGTGGAAGCCGTGCAGACCAACATTCTGGAAGCTAAAGGCCTGCCACGGGCAGCCGCCTATACAGGCCGCGAGGCTTGGCGCGAGCTCTGTGAACGCGACGACATCGACCTCGTCTACATCTGCACCAACTGGCAAACCCATGTCCCGATGGCCGTCTATGCAATGCAGCACGGCAAGCACGTGGCCGTGGAAGTGCCTGCCGCCACCTCAATCGAGGAATGCTGGCAACTCGTCGACGTGGCCGAACAAACCCAACGCCATTGTATGATGCTCGAGAACTGCTGCTACGACTTCTTCGAACTAACAGCCCTCAACATGGCCCAAAAAGGCATGTTCGGCGAACTCATCCACGGCGAAGGCGCCTACATCCACAATCTGGAGCCCTATTGGCATGAATACTATGAGAACTGGCGATTAGAGTTCAACCAAAGCCATACCGGCGACGTCTACCCCACCCACGGCCTCGGACCTCTCTGTCAGGCTTTCAACATTCACCGCGGCGACCGTATGAAGACCCTGGTCTCGATGGGCACGCCTTCCTACAACGGCAAGAAAGTCGCCAAGGAGATGATGGGGGTCGACGACTTCGCCAACGGCGACATGACCACCACGATGATCCAGACCGAGAAAGGCAAGACCCTGCTTATTGAGCATGACGTCTACACTTACCGTCCATACAACCGTCTTTTCCAACTCACCGGTACCGAAGGCTTTGCCAACAAATACCCCACCGAAGGCTTCACTGTGCTTGAGGACAAACTGCCCGCAGGCTTCCTCGCCGAAGGACAGCATCTCAACCCACACGGATTCGTGCCTGCCGAAGTGCGCGACAAAATCTTAAAGGATTACCTCCATCCTATCGCGGTTGAGATTGAAGAAAAAGCCAAGGAAGTGGGCGGCCACGGCGGCATGGACTTCATTATGGACTACCGCCTCATCTATTGCCTGCAACACGGTTTGCCACTCGACCAAGACGTCTACGATGCCGCCGAATGGTCATGCCTCGGCGAACTGACCGCAGCCAGCATCGCCAATGGCGGAATGCCCGTGCAGATGCCCGACTTCACACGCGGTGACTGGAATAAGGTTCAAGGGTATCAACATGCGGAATAATTTGATTACTTTTGCAGCCAACAAATAGCATCAATATGAATCCACACGATAACGAGGAAGAAAAAAACTCTTCGATTGCTTCGGAACCACAAATGGCTTATGGGAATGCTCCACAAACGACCCATTTGCAATACAATTATCCCCAAAACATTCCTGAGGGCTATATGTCGTTAGAGCAATTTGGAGAAGTTTTCCATCAAAAGCTTGATGATTGCTATGCGCATTTACCAAGTAATAATTAGTTTTGAAGTCTTATCGGAATTGGAGGCAATGGCAAAATACATTGCCTCCATTTATTGACCCGAGAGCGGCCACAACTATGTCAATAGAGTTTTAGGCCAACTGGCAGCTTTATCCTATTCTGCAGATGCATATCAACATAGCCGCTTCGCTCTCGCAAAAGCCATTCGCCCAAAAGCGAAAACAATATCTATCATCAATCATAAATGGACTGTTGTTTTCCATATTGATGGAGATTTTGTCATTGTTGACAAAATCATTCCTTCCAAGTCAATGCATTAAGTTTCTTATTTCACCGTAACCGACCTGAAAAATATTTCCGCATCCTTCCAAACGGTATAATCGCGGGCATAAAGCAGATTCATCTGATTGAGGACATCTGCTTCTATATCCTTTTCCATATACGAAGCAGGGTTGTAGATGCCCTTTCTGATCTTAGGCAACTTCTGTGTCTCATCGGCAGGCGAGCAATAGCCCACCCATGTCCTGCGACCGAACAAAACCAAAATGGCATTTTTCAAGAACTTGACTGGTTGCTTCACCACCAAAGCCAAAGGCAGCCAGAAGACAATACTAAACAAACTCATCAACACATCAAAGAGACGTTTGTTGCGACGGTTGGCTATCGTGTCAATGGCCTTGATGTCGACGGTATAAAGGTCACCGCGCGTATTGATGCTGTTGCTGCCAATAATGGACAAACTGTCCTCAGGCGCAATCTTGTAATCCACATCGGTGGCATGCCAGTCCACCATTTTGTCGATGATAACCTGATGCGGCACGTCCTTCGAACAGAAGATGACCTCCGTAATTTTATAAATCTCAATGATGTCAGGCACCTGTGATAGGTTGCCGATGAAACCTTCTGGAGCTTCGCCCTGGGTCTCCGAACTCACCAAACCAATGAAATCGGGCTTGATGGAGGTGCTCTCCAAAATGGAGTTGACGCGTTGTGTCTCCTCTGGACTGCCGATGACGAGGAAACGTTTCTTCTCCATCTTCTTTGACTGGAAGTTCTCGTTGCCCATCAAAATGCCGATGAAACGCGTGAGGCTCATCTCCAAGGCCAACCAAATCATTCCAAAGAGAATCAACGCTCTGGAAAAACGCAGACTCAAAGGCAACAAGGCATACAGCACCAAGATGATGGCGCTGCCGAAAGCCACACCAAGCACGGCTTTCCCGATGTTGTAAGGCTTATCATAGCCTCCAGCAAAATAAGTAGACAGAAGCCAAATCAAGATATAGGCAGGTAGCACTGCGGCGAAGAGCAGCGTCGGATAGCTGCCTACACCTTCGTAGATAATACCACGACCCCAGAAATAGCTGATGGCCGCTAAGCCGCCATAACCCAAAACGGCATCAAGGAAAGGAATGGCTGCCTTGTGGAAAAACTGCGACACTAAGGCGAAAAAGGCCTTGAGGTAGATGGCGATATTAATAAGGAAGGAGAACGACTTGGCCCATGAGTTACCAAAATGCTTCTTGGCAAATATCTCCATGGCACGATAGAATACAAAGACGTAATTGACGCTGGTCTTCTTGGTGCTCTCGCCCTTATAGTGAATGATGCGTGTCTCAGGAAAATAATAGTTCTTGTAGCCGCCCTGTGTGATGCGGTACGACAAGTCGATGTCTTCACCATACATAAAAAATGTCTCATCCAACAAGCCAACCTTGTCCAATGTTTCCTTGCGCATCAGCATAAATGCACCAGCCAAAATCTCCACTTCGTTGGTCTCATCATTGGAGAGATGGCCCATGTAATACCGAGCGAAACGCTTGCTGTGCGGGAAGAGTTTGGCCAAGCCGAACATCTTGTAGAAAGCAGTCTTGGCCGTAGGCAGACCGCGTTTCGACTCAGGCAGAAACTGTCCCTTGCCGTCCACCATCTTCACACCTAATCCGCCTGCATCGGGATGGCTGTCCATAAAAGCGAGGCACTTCGAGAAGGTGTCATCTTCCACCACTGTATCAGGATTGAGAAGCAACACGTATTCGCCTGTCGAGATTCGGATGGCCTGATTATTGGCCTTTGCAAAACCTACATTCTCTTTGTTAGCGATGACTTTTACCTCAGGAAACTTCTGCGCCAACATTTTCAGCGAGCCGTCGACTGAATTGTTGTCGACGACAAACACCTCCCCCTCGACGCCTTGCATAGCGCGACGCACCGAGTAAAGGCACTGCTCGAGGAAGTACTCAACGTTGTAGTTGACGATGACGACAGAAAGTTTCATCTAACAAAAATCAGTTGTTTTGGTTGGAGTCAAGATTGGCTTTGATGGCTTCGATCTGCTGACCATCGCTCTCCGGGATACTATCGCTGATATTCTCCAGACCGCAGGCATTTAAGATTTTACCCTTAATGGCAGTATTTTGCATCCAGCCCGTAAACTGTTCTGCTCCTGGTCCGTAAGCATACACCATCACGGGCAAGCAGGTGTGGCTTCCCGTAGAATAATTAAACACAACATTGGTGTATTTGCCCTTCGGGTCTGGCAGTGTCAAGCCGCCCGTCTCATGGTCGGCGGTGACAACAACCAAGGTGTTGCCATGTTCCTCAGCATAGTCCAACGCAATTTGAATGGCTTGGCTAAAGTCGACCACCTCATCCACCATCCACGCTGAGTCGTTGGCATGGCAGGCAAAGTCGATTTGCGAGCCTTCCACCATGAGGAAGAAACCATTTTCGGCATCGTCCAAAGTCTGTATAGCCGTTTTCACAGCACGAGGTAAGAAGTCACCTCGCTCTGTAGCCTTCGGCATGTGGTTTTCGTCGGCCATCACCGCAAATTTCTTGCATGTCGTATCAATATCAACAAGGGTGTCATACACCTTCCAACCCAACTCGTTCTCCATGCGCTCAACGAGGTTGATGCTATCCTTACGTTGGTTAAAGTGTTTCATGCCACCACCGATGATCAAGTTGATGTATGGATTTTCAGCCATTTGCACAGCTATGTCTTCATATTGGCGGCGATGCGGCACCTTCGCATAAAAAGAGGCAGGCGTGGCATGGGTGACATAACTCGTCACAACGATGCCAGTTTCCTTACCCTGTTCGGCAAAGACTTCGAGCAAAGTCTTGACTGGAATTGTGTCCGGATTCATGCCAATCATAGCGTTATTGGTCTTGTGGTCGCTAGCCAAGGCCGTTCCGCCCGCTGCTGAGTCGGTGATGTCGTTGCTGGCCGAGTGAGTATCGACCACACCAATGTAGGGGAACTTCGGGAAGACAAGGTCTTGACGCGTGGCCAACATGCCGGCATAAACTTGTGGCAAAGCTGTGCCATCACCAATGAAATAGATAACATTCATCGCTTTAGGCGGTTCCGGGATTTCTTCTTTTTTACAGTCGCAGGCCGACATCATGCCCAGCATTACGAGAGCGATAAGGGATAGTGTAGTTAGTTTTTTCATATTTGGTTGTAAATATTTAAAATTCAAAATTTAAGATTCAAAAATTCTATCGCCAAGCGTCTTTGCGAAGAGGAACGAAGAAGCCCTCCAGCAGACTTGTTTGCCTAGACTGCTTCGTTCCTCGCAGTGACGCGAAGCGATGCAAAGAAAACAAAATCTATTATCACTTTATTGCTTCCTCCCAACAACTTTTTTCACGGCTTCCACGATGTCGGGCGTGTCGAGATGATAGGCTTTCAGCAACTCACCTGGCGTGCCGCTTTGCCCGAACTCATCGTTGACGGCCACCATCTCCATAGGACAAGGCATGTTCAGTGCAAGTACCTGAGCGATGCTGTCGCCCAAGCCACCATTGCGTTGGTGTTCCTCGGCAGTAACAACACAGCGAGTCTTTTTCACTGACCTCAAAACAGCCTCCACATCCAGTGGTTTGATGGTGTGGATATTGATAAGTTCCGCATTGATGCCCAACTCCTTCAATATCGGTAATGCTTCAATGGCCTTCCAAACGAGGTGACCACAAGCAAAGATGGTCACATCGGAGCCTTCCTGCAACATTTGGGCCTTGCCGATAACGAACTTCTCATCCACAGGGGTAAAGTTCGGCACTTTCGGACGACCAAAACGCAAGTATACAGGGCCTTCGTATTCGGCAGCCGCGATAGTGGCGTTCTTGGTCTGGTTGAAGTCGCAAGGCACGATGACCGTCATATTGGGCAACATCTTCATCATGCCAATGTCCTCAAGGATTTGGTGCGTAGCACCATCTTCTCCCAGCGTAACACCAGCATGAGAGGCGGCAATCTTCACATTTTTGTTGGAATACGCCACGCTCTGACGAATCTGATCGTAGACGCGCCCCGTGGCAAAGGCTGCAAAAGTGCCCGTGAACGGCACGAAGCCACTCAAGGCCATACCTGCCGCCATGTTGATCATATTGGCCTCGGCGATGCCCGTCTGGAAAAAACGCTCGGGAAACTCTTTGGCAAAGTCACCCATTTTGAGTGATGGTGTGAGGTCTGCGCAAAAGGCCACCACCTTAGGGTTGCGGCGACCCGCTTCGAGTAAGCCTTCACCGAATCCCGATCTTGTATCTTTTTGGTTTTGAATTGTAAAGTCCATGTTTATATGTTATGTTGAATCGTTGATTGTTGAATTGTTTAATTGTATATCGGCTACTGGCTTTTGGCTACTGGCCATTGGCAACTACCTTCTGTAATTGAAACCATCTTTCTTATATAAAAGCTGCCAGAAGCCAGAAGCCAAGAGCCAGAGGCTATCAATAATCACCTAAAGTTTCCTCCAGTTGTGCCAGTGCCTTAGCAGCCTGTTCGTCGTTGGGAGCTGTGCCATGCCATTTGTGCGTACCCATCATGAAGTCGACGCCAAAACCCATCTCGGTGTGCGCAAGGATGAGTTGTGGCCTGCCCTGATGGGTGTTCTCGCGGGCAAGTCTCAGAATGTTCACGACGGCCTGCATGTTATTTCCGCTCACCTCAAGGACATACCATCCGAAAGCCTCATATTTGGCGCGCAGATCACCGAGGTTCAGCACCTCATCGGTGGGACCATCAATTTGTTTCTTGTTGTAGTCAATGATAGCAACAAGATTATCAACACTCTTGGCAGGCGCATACATGGCGGCTTCCCATATCTGGCCTTCCTCCTGCTCGCCGTCACCCATAAGCACATAGACCACATGGTTATCGCCATTCAGCTTTTTGGCCTGAGCCGCGCCGACAGCGACGGAAAGACCTTGTCCCAAAGAGCCAGAGGCAATACGTACACCAGGCAATCCCTCAGCCGTGGTGGGATGGCCTTGCAAACGCGTGCCAAGACGACGGAAGGTGGCCAATTCGCTCACGGGGAAATAGCCGCGACGAGCCAGAATGCTGTAGAACATTGGGCTAGTGTGCCCGTTGGAGAGGAAGAACATATCCTCCCCCACGCCGTCCATACGGAACTTGGTGGGGTCGATTTGCATTTGGTCGAAATAAAGGGCCGTGACGATGTCGGTCGCGCCCAACGAACCGCCCGGATGACCCGACTGGCAGCCATGCACCATGCGGATGATGTCGCGGCGCACCTGCGAGGCGATTCTTTCTAATTCGTTGATAGTCATATTGGAAGCATTTTGTTTTACGAAAATCTGACCGCAAATTTACGGAAAAAACTAATCCAATTCACGCTCTTGCACTTTGTTTTTCTTTCGGTCATAATCCTTCTTCGACTTGTGCACCTTCGACGGCCGCATACTGACTTGCTTGCCGTACTGTTCGATTTCCTTCTCGCGGTCGGCTTTGAGCAGGGCTTTCACGCTGCTGAACTTTTGCTTTTTGTGCTTTTTGGATTTGGATTTCATTTGTGCTTTGATTTATTAAATTTCTGAAACAGGAATATTTCAATAGAATAGTCCCTCAAAAGGAACCAAACACTCAAGCGTCCCCACAATACGGCAGTGAATGTCTGCGGTGAGACAATCGTACTCAACTATTTTATTCCCAAACACCGTTTTGCTCTATTTGTCAGGAGATGCCTCACTCTCGCGTAAGGTATCACAAAATGGAATGCTCCATCAGCGAAACTGCTGATTTCGTATGGTTGGAAAGAAAACACTACCCCATCCTCAGATAAGCCCGGCGTTGGAAGCGTATAGCCTTCAACAGGATTGCCATCTTCATCGGTATTAGTCACACCTTCACGAATACTAGATTCAGATATCCGATAATATGGAGACTTCTGTGCTTCTTCGACAAGCAAATTCACCAGCTCCTCTTCGCAACCAGGCTTAAACAAATAAGAATTATCAATCTCCTGATTATGAACATGGTCAAAAGACAACAATCTCTCGCTGTATAAACCATGCGCACCGCCTCCATAGTCGGACGCACATTCCTGAAAAGTGACAAATCTACTGTTGCACATTGTGGCCTGCATATTGAGTTTTCGAGAAAGTCCTATTGGGATAAATTCCTTGTCCTCCCCCCCCATAGTCCGCCTTAATTATGGCAAAATACACATCGGCGGCAAATTGGGCAATTTTCTGATTGTCCTTTAGGTCGCCCTTATATTCCCAGAGCCCATCAGGCCCTTTCTTATAGTTGAGGCCATCCGCTGTCGGAAATGAAATATCCTCATAATCCCTATTCGATTCAGCTATTTTTCCAACAAGCCATTTCCTTATGGCTTTGGCATTAGCAACGGAGGAAGTTGGAAAATCCATTTCAAAATAATACCATGCAATGCTATCTTCCTCAACAAAGCTTTGGGTCTTTCGTTCGAAAGACGGGAGCACTGCCGTTAGCGATGGAAGCTGAGCCAAGCTGCTCTCATCCGAAAAGTCCACAAACAGACATTTGTACGGAGTACGCACATAAAACTCATAAGATGAAGAATTCGAATAAGGTAAGACCTCCAAAGCTGGAGCTTCAAGCCACACCTTGTTCTTATCAAAGATTTCACCAATTCCAAAATAAAATACGTTTCCGTCAACAATACAAATGGTGTCGGCAATCGGAGAGATGTTATTTTGCTCTGTTAGATCCTCTTCATCCGTTACGTAATCAAAGTTCTCACATTCTGTTACCGTTTCTTGGCGTGTTGTCATTTCTTCTTTTACCGCATTATTGCCGCATGATTCGAAAATGCCACCCAGCAACAGAACCGTGCAGATAAATGCCATTACATATATTTTTTTCATATCGTTTACTGTTTAAATTGTTATAATCTTGGATTTACTTTGCAAAGATAAGCATATTTAGGCACTCTTAACCGTCATTTTTTCTTCTTCATTTTTATATGCAATGGTCGATATGCAACCCTACAATTATATGAGTTTTCATTCAGACCAAGAAAAAATATTGTCAACGATGGTGTCCTGTTCGGTGCAGCACATCACATGACGCCATACATTGTCATTGGCAGGTTCGATGCTTGTGTATTCGCACGGAATCAATTCGCGGTAGCGGTTTCTCATGCCGTAATAGTATCTTTCTTCATCTTTGTCGTAACGCACAGTGTACATAATATTCAAAGGCTCGGGCCAACAGCCTGATTCCGTGACTTCATAATTCCTTAGTTTGGCTGCATCAGTTACGCTGTACAGATTGTATCCTATTGACAGCGTCGGCAACAGAAAAGCTACTGCAATGAAAGTGCAAAACGGAACAAACACACGTTTTGTCTTGACAAACATTAGTATGCATAGGGAGAAAACAACAGCTGCACTGAGAATTAAAGTGAAGATGCGAAGAAAGTCAGTATGGGTTTGGGCAAAATCGAACACCCACATTGCGGCAAACAGTAAAACAAATTCCCACCAATAAGGCTTCCTTTTCAAATACTTGTTTATCAAGTAATAAGTTGCCAAAGGGATAATCAACAAAGCATAGTGGACTGTGTATTGCTGCAAGGTGGCACCCGAAACGAAGGCTAAAAATACCAACATAAAAAGGGCGAGGAAATACTTTCCAGTACGGCTTTGAACAATGGCCAAACCTGCCAATTGCTGCCATGATGGTTTATGGTCTTTGGTTTGTTTCCTGAAACGCAATATACAATAACACACGATGGGCATCAGCCATACCCAGCAAAGCATGTATATGATGGTTGGAATTATTACACTTAGGGAGTGGTAATTAGGTTCCAGTGTAGCGGACAAGAATCCACTAGGGGCGGTAGTAAAAGCATGATCATAGACAAAGGCAAAGGGAATGTACAGCAGTGTTGTGGCCATAATGGGCCAAATTGCAGCTTTTTCTTTCCAATACAACAAGAATGAGACATTGGCTCTTTGGAAGAGAACAAAGTAAAGGAACCATCTAGGGAAATCCAACCAAAAATCAAGTTGGAGGATGCCAAACAGGGCTACTATGCTGAGAATGAGGATGTCAACAAAGTAGAAGGCTTTTCTGAATGCGTTATTGGAGAGGTTAAGTTTAGTGTTCATGGGAAGGTGTTTGGGGGTTAACGGTTGCTTTTCTTGGTTTTTGTTCTTTGTTGCACAGCCTTCTCTGCTTCCTGTCGCATAGTGTACAGCTGTTTGTAATTCTCAATGGCTTGGAATTTCACCACAGCAGTTCCAGTCCTGTCTATAAAGCCGTAAATGTTGATCTCTTCATCATCAGTCATACCGAAACCGTCTTCATCCATGTAATAACGGCCATCGGGGTTAAGTTGCCAAATCACTTCGGCAACTCCGTTTTGAAACCTTTTGACAAATGAAGGGAAATGAAAACTCAAACGTTTTGCGCACTCAATGGCTTTTTGTGGAAAAGATTGCTGGGAATCCCAATCAATGTCGTTTCGATAGACAGTGACCAGTCTTTCGTCATTATCCATGAACTCGTAGGCACATTTTGTGTTATTGTCCATCAGGAAGCGAGGTTTTCTATAACCGCAAATGACTTCGCTGACGATAGACATTCCTTCTCCCAAATCTTGGGTCGTAGGAAAAGGCCTGAATGCATCTGTGTCCAAATGTTTGTAAAGCTGCCGTTGTAGTGTGTTTGCATTTAGCAGTCTGTTGAAAAAACTTTTAATAGTGTTCATAATCTTATTGTTTTTGTTGTGTTAAAGGTTGAAAGAAGGTTCAGGCTGCCGTTGGCAACCCGAACCTGATTGATGATGCAAAATTAGCGGATTGGATGATGTGCCGCAAGGGGAGATACTTTATTTTTTTACGTGAGTCTAAACCAATCTTCTCCGGCAAAATGTATTAATATGGGTTGGCTTTTGTACTTGCAGGAAACGTAAATGTCCTATTACCCTGCACATTCGATTTGTAAATGTAACCTTGTCCTGGCAAAAGGGTGTTGAGTGTCCCTCTCCATTGGGTGCCGTTATAGGTGGCGGTACCATTGTTTTTTGACTTGACTACGTCGCCATTTGCGGCAAACCCTGCGAAGGCGTCACTGAGGCTCTTGCTCTCACTGAATGGGAATCCGATCCAGTTGTAGCCGCTACTGATAATGACAGGGTGCTCGGCAGGGTTGATGGGAGTGCCTGCCTGCGTAATCTCACAAGCGGCACTGACCGAGATTCTGTACATCTGGGTCACATCCAATAAGTTCAATTGTCCCCTCCAAGAGCCGTTGTTGTAAACGGTGATGCCGTTGTTTTTCGATTTGATTGTGATGGAGGTATTTCCCAAAGCGTCAACGAGGGCTGATTTAAGCTGGTCAAGGGTTATGTCGAGGTTTGTCGACCACCAGTTCCAGCCACTTATGAGATTGGTCGTTTGGGTAACAGGCGTCCCTATCTGCACGCTCACAATGTTCGACGGGTCTGACTCTCCGCCAAAGTAGTTGGTGGTGACATAATAGTTGTAAATGCCATCGGATAAATTGCCATCAGTGTAAGTGTTGTCGGTCAGGTTGGTGGCCACGGCGTTGCCGTTGCGGTAGAGGTTGTAGGTGTAGGTGCCGTCAGTGAGGTAGGTCTTTATCAAACAAGAATAAGAGGGTTCGAAAGCTCTCCAAGCAATACCATACTGATTGGAATACAAAGCTGCATTTTCTTTATCTGGCATAGAATACTGGCAAACCGGTGCTGGATAATCAATATTGGAATAAAAAACAACCCACAAATCCTGTGTATAATCGATTGACACAGGTTCGAGAAAGACGATGTCATGCCAACTTTCAGCCGTAGCGTTGAAACTCTGTTGAAACAATAATTCATTCGGATTGTTTTCCTCTCCCATATAAACAAACAAGGTATAATTACCTGCGTAATAAAAAAAAGACGACACTTTTTCAATAGCCATGCCAGCATATTCACTTATTGTTGATGCTGGATAACGTTGCCCCCAATACGTACCATTTGTATAGCCTTTTTTAGCTGTACAAGCACCTGTTCCATATTGAAGTATAGCGGTTTCAGCATTCGGTGTTTGCCATGAAAGATTGACATTTTGACTGTTGGCTGTAGCCTGCAGATTACTCGGAACGGGACCCGTAAAATGCAAATCAACAGTCGCGATGTTCGACCTTAGAGACATAGTGCCGTCTGATTTCACGCTTTTTATGTAATAAGTGTGCGAGCCATAGCTGACATTGCAGTCTGTATAGCTGGTGCTAGTCAAGTTGTTAGCAATCAAATCACCATCACGATACACCTTGTAATACGCTGAACTGGGTACAGGTGACCAACTGATGGTTACCACTCTGCCATTGAAGGTAGTAGCAACATTGGAAGGTGGATTGATTGAGGTCTCGTTGGGATGACAACCAAACATGGCAGCATTACCATAAGTATAATTTACAGAACCTTGGTGCAAGTCTGCAATGGTGTAGTAGCCGTCAAATCGACCACCAATAATGCCCCAATCAAAATGGAAGAGGTCGTTTTCGTCATAGCCGTCGCAAACAAAAATATGTGCATTGGTCCCTTGATTATCACTACATGCACGATATAACAAAGGTTGAAGATTGTCCAAATCATTCTTTAACATCGAAATCCATTGGGTGTTTGAATATTGTGATTTGAACACGTAATTAGTAGTGGAAGCATAATCAAAATAGTATCTCATAGCGCTGTCAAGTATTGGAGCAGCGACATTGCTTGAGCTCGGACCATAATCCATATTGACAGACACGCCGCAATGATATACCAAAGTGGCGACGGCTAAAGCTTCGGCACTTGAATAGCCTCTTGTATAGAGGTTTTTAATATTGTCCCAATCGTAAGTTGTTTCACTGAAATTGACAGATAGTTCACCATATTCTTGATGTAACGCAGGAGTATAGGAATGAAACCCGATTCCTCTGACAGGATGCTCCCAATAGTTCATGATTTGAGCCATGGCAATGGCACCACAACCCGATACAGCATGACCAGTTAAATGATTCGCCGTATCAGGAGGACATAGGTTGTTGAAAGGAGCACTTTGACTCCATTTCGTGCGTATCAAAGGCTTTACAAAATTCCTTGATTTTGGTTCCAATCCTCCGCCACATAACAAGCCATTCCATTCTTTACGAATTTCTGTTGTAGCCTCCAATCTTCTTTCCTTGACGAAGGCAATCCCGTCATCGTAGGCTTTCAACCAATCCATAATGACTTCAGGCATTGCATCTTCTCCGAAACCGTCATCAGTGGAATATCCCAACACAGGATGCACACAATCATCGGCGGAAATGATGACAAAGCAACGCTCATTGCCAAAGACATAGAAATTAGGGAAAGATGCCTTTTCGGCAAAGTCAATCAGATGGATTTGCGGGTTGCCTTCCATCTTGGAATTGAGAAAGGACTGCGCGGCGCGTTGGGCGGTTTGGACGGTAACGTGTTCCGAGAATGCGGGCATTGCCGCCATTAATAATGCTACTAATGTTAGGGTTATTTTTTTCATAAGCTATTGTTTTTTAATGGTTTATAATTACTTTAAAAAGAGAATGACCAATTGGGGGTGTTGGCCTTCCTCTATAAACTTTTATTGGTTATTCGGGTTCATCACATGTTATTTGGTGACAACTATCCGCTTCGATACCATTCCATTGGAAGTCTCAATACGAATGAGATAGACACCCGCCTCTTGGCTACTGAAATCGTACTCAAAGCTGTCGCCTTCGGCAAGACCCTCATAAATAAGCTGTCCCATCACATTGCTGATGCTGACATGCTTAATGTTCTCTGCTTCGATGGTGACTTTGTCCTTTACTGGATTGGGGTAAATTGCGACTGGAATGTTGCCATTTTCATCCACCAAAGTGTGTGAGAATTGCGGTTTCACTATTACATCAAAATTGGGCATTGTGAATTTGTTGTCCCACACGGGAACAAGCCAAGTTTCATCATCAACTTTGCATACTATGACGGAATATAAAACGCAGTCTGGTTCAAGATTGGCCGTTGTCTCTATAGTTATTTCATCGCCAAGTCTGGCTTGACTGGGAACGGAAATACGTCCTTCTTCATCACCAATAACGGTGATAGTATGGTCTTCGCAATCCTCTTCAATCGTTTCAAAGTAATTATTCCAATCGGATTGTTCGTAGGCATCTTTACAGCCACATAGGACAATTAGTTCTGGAATTTCGTTACTATTCCAAGAATCAAGATTACCAAACGCACAAGACCCAAGCGTAGGTGGTTCTTCACAAAAACTTATCACTTTCTTCAAACTATCGCATCTAAAGAAAGCATCTTCTTCAATATCAGTTACTGAATTTGGAATTGTAATTGAAGTAATGCTGCTACACTTACAGAATGATGATTCACAAATTTTTACTACTGAATTGGGGATAACGATAGATGTTAAATCTAAACATCCCCAAAAAGCTCTGTATCCAATTGATAATACAGTATTAGGAATATTAGTGTTTTTTGAGCCAACAATCAATTGGTTTGTTTCAGTTTCAATAATAGCATTACAATTCTCTCTTGAATCATAAACAGTATTACTTTCATCCACTATAATTGTTTCCAATTTTGAACACCCATAAAACGGGTTCTTAAAAATTGAGACAACAGAACTTGGGATTGTAAGGGCGGTGAGACTATTGCAATTATGAAATGCCGCTCTTCCGATGGAAGTCACGGTATTAGGAATGGTGATAGAAGATAGACTATTGCATTCCCAAAATGTATAATCTCCAATAGACGTCACAGAATTGGGGATATTAACAGAAACCAAATCATAGCACATGGAAAAAGCATAATCTCCAATTATGAACACAGATTCTGGAATAAAAATAGAGGAAAGACCACTTCCTCTAAACGCAGACTGCCCAATAGAAGTCATAGAATCGGGCATAGAAATCAAGATGAGACTATCACAATATTCAAAAGCTCTCCCTGCAAGATGCTTCGTCCCATTCAAAATACTTATTTGTCCAATTGGCTTATCTCCTTTGTAGCCTAAACACCAATCATTTAAGTATAGAACGCCATCTGACTGGTTATTATACCATCCTGTACCTTCTAATGCAGAACGTTCAAAAGAGGATACTGTATTGGGAATATTAATGGCATCAATTCCTGAACATCCAAAAAAAGACTCATGTTCAACGGATGTCACAGAATTAGGAATGCTGACAGATGATATAGAAGTGCATTCGTAAAATGCTCTTTTCCCTATCTGTGTTACAGAATATGTAGTATTATTGATAGAAACATTTGTAGGCAACACCAAGTTTCCTTCTGGTTTTGTATAGTTAGTCCAAGGATCATGATAACCGGTTCCGGCAAAAGTTAATTCAACATAATGATTTGTAGTATCAATTACATTATAATATAATGTTTGTCCGCTATCACAAACTGCTGAAAAGTCATAAGCAAACGCTTTAGTTAGGCATAACGTCCACAATAACAGGGCGATGATAATGATTTTTTGTGTTTTCATAGTACAACGATTTTTCTGTTAATTAATTGATTTTCATTAATTTCTGTTTTCTTCAATTTTTCTTTTGGTAAATTCCACAGCACATTCCATTTGGTTATCGGTGCCATCATTCCATGCTGATTGGTCAAAAAAATTCGTTATTTTTCCACAACGCTTTAACCACAATGCGTTTATTCTTTGAGCTACATATACGATGTTATTACCTGAACTATCTTATCCCAAAAAACATAGCATAGCACTGCTATGACAATAAGAAATAATGCAAGCATCTTGTGTTTTACCATAAATGTTAGGATTGCAGCAAGAATCCAATAGGGAATCAGTATCAAGAGGAAGGGAATTGACAGCAATATATAAATACCCAATTCCACACTTGAAGCGAACTGTGAAGATGACCCACTTTCAGATATTACATTATCATAGGCCTTTTTCTGGAGGTTATATAAACTATTATAAATGCTAATAATTATCCCAACGGGTATCAACACAACCAAAAATATCAAAACTATAAAATTGGCGATACTTTTTACAAGTACTTCAATAATTGAATCACCATCAAAACTGATTAAATCTTGCCATTTATCGATAATCTTCGAAAGAAACGGATTGGACGTGTCTCTACTTTCTCTGTACACCATTGTAATAAAGTTTAGTTTTTACATACAATTTATTTGTGACAAAAATAAATAGAAAAAGTCACAAAATTACCTTTTGAGTGTGGCAATATCTGTCCCATATTTCACAAATATGCCACAAAAATAATTGCATATTTTGCAAAGAAAACTATTTGATTCTCGGATGTCTTCGGTCAAATTCATCCGCCAAATCGCGGAAAAAATTATGCTTCAACTCCTTACTGTAACGATAGAGCAAGTCGGTTTCAAGGCTATGCTTTTTCAGGATGCGGTACAGATTTCTACGGTCTGTGCCTACATCTTTGGCAAAGTCCGATTTCCTAATGTCCTGCTTTAGCATCTCTATGGCCACCATTTCGCCTACACGGACGAACATACAATCCGAATGTTTTTCTTCTTTTTTGTTTTTCATAGTATTATTGACGGTTGCGGCACCTGCTGCCCATCAACTGCCGGAACAAAAGAAAGCTGCGGGCTTTTCCACCATAATTAAGGGGGAGCATCGCATGACCCCCGTTACCATCTATAGTCTAGCACACACCTATTCGGCACGAACATCAACTTCATCAGACGGTAACAATAAGCGAATCTTCCAATGAAATCCACAACTATCCGACAATTCCAAATCATCAGTTCGCGACGCTTTTGATTTGAATATGAATAACAGCTAATGCCTTGGTTTATAATATTTTAATTCTGTTGTTTTTAGTACAATCCTTTCATTAAAAGTTAAAGTACAAAAATAAGCAAAAAACGGAATATGGGACAAAAATTGAGTACACATAAGGAAAATATACCGCAAGGTGCTTTGCGAAACAAATCTGAAAAAATGGGCTGCAAAACCGTCCCCACGGCTTTGCAGCCCTTCATAACTTCATAATCTTTATAGTTTCTCCCCGCACTCATTCCCTTTGCTGTCCAAAATCACGGCACCCGAAGGCCCTTCACAATGGTAGCGGTCGGGGCCGATGGCTTCGATGCTGGAATACGAAGGCGGCGTGATGATATTACCGTTTTTATCCATCAAACCAAAATACCATTCTACGGTTCTGTACACCAAACAATTGGCAGTCGCCAACTTCAAAACGCCATCTTCGTCATACTCATCGGTGGGATACTCCATTTTTACCACCTCGGCAAAGTTACATGGGTTGATGATGTTGCATTCAAAATCCAAAACTTGATTAAGGTGATCAAGGCGACGGACGAAAATACAACTGTCCTCATGATGGATGGTGATGTCGTCATACTTAATCGGCAGAAGAACCCGACCCTCTGCATCAAGCAAGCCATAGTTCCACTCACTGTCTTGAACAAGCCAGAAGCCTTTGGTGTCATGTATCATCCCGTTATACTTTGGACTGACCACCCAGTTGCCTTGTTTGTCGATGAGGCCAATACGGCCATTTTCACCAAGCACGGAACAAAGACCATCATGGAAACAGTAATCATCGACAAGTGGAGAGTAAGGAAACTCCTTGTCAAATACGGCCCGACCCTTGTGGTCAATGAAATGCAGAGCCCCTTTATCAAAAACGCAGGCTACGCCATCAGAAAATATCCATGCCTTTTGGTACTGAGCAGGAATGGCCACCTCTCCTGTGAAACGGTTGAAGTAGCCGCGCTTCTCACCATCGCTATAGCAGGTGAGGCTATCGCCGTCAGAAGACCTACATATCCATTGAACGCTTGTCGTCGTTCTCAACCTTTTTTTAACATCATAGAGATAACCAGGATAGCCATCATGGAAAACGATGTATGAGCTGACATACTCGTTGCCAGAGCTGTGGAGGTAAGTCGGGGCGTTTTCCATACGGTGCCACTTCATACTCATACGGACATCGTTTATCCCATCGGCAATCCAGATAATGAATACAATGGCGAAAACCAATGCCACAATTGCTGCCCCAGTGGCAAACACATACCACAGGCCACGTGCGAACTTGTTCTCGGCCTTGTAGCCGAACATTTTGGCCACCCAACGGGCAGCTCGTTTGATGCCTCTGCCGAAAGCGGTGGAGGACTTGCCTTTTTTTTCTTTTCTGTTCATAAGATTAAACATTTAGATGGTTAATGAAAGATTTCCTTTTTGACTTCAATTTGCTTCATTAATAGTATCAATTGTACACACGATAGCCAATGGCTTGGCGTTGGGTCGTATTCTTGTTCATAAATTCGTCCCAAATACTCCGGTATTTCCTCAACTCCTCGGTTGTGACAGAGGGGCGAGTGGCTGAGGCAACCTCCTTCAGCAAGGTTTCCTTTACGACAAGTTTGTCATTATGGGAACTCAAGCATGTGCTGAAGGTAAGTCCAGCCGCCTCTTTTACCACATACGAGAGGTCGCTTGCCGTGAAGCCATCGCACATCATGGCGAGACTTTTATAGTCGATGCGTGGTTCATGAGGCACCTTGCCGACTTCCATCTTTAGGAGCTCCTCCCTGCCCGTGGCATCGGGAAGATCAACATAAAACACTTTGTCAAACCGACCATGCCTGATAGCAGCTCTGTCCAAACGATCGAGTCGGTTGGTCATACCGATAACGAAGACATTCTTCTGGATGCAGTCGTTAAGTTGAACAAGCCACTCCGATACCTCGTCAGCCAGATACTCACTTCCACTCATGTCGCGTTTTGCGAGGTGTGCATCAATCTCGTCCACCAGCAGAAGGCAGCCTCTGCTATTTTGTTTTGCCTTTTCCTCTGCTTTTTGGAATAACTGACGGATAAGGCCCTGTGTTCCATGGAGATAAATCGACCCAAGGTCGGATGGGTTTACACTGAACGTCGCCATGCCTATTTCTTCGGCCAAGCGATTGGAAATGTAGGTCTTACCGCAGCCCTGAGGCCCGTAGAGGATGATGTTGTTCGGCTTGATGCCAAACCTCTCGGCCAGCTCACGGTTATTCATGATATCAACAAAGTCACGACGCAGAGCTATCTTGAGCTCTTCCATGCCGGCAACGGCCTTCAGCCCTTCTCCTTTCTTTACTTTGGCCTCAATCTTCAGCCGAGGTGTTTTCGAGTCGGATTGCTCCTGCTCATCTTTTTTATGTTCCTCTTCTGTCTTCCCGTCCTTATCAGCATCGCTAACCCTCGGCTCCTGGGTCTCGGAAATGATGGGGGCTTTGCTATCGATGTTGTTTTCATTCGCATATTTGCCGAGCGCGGAAAACATGTCGTACAAATCGGTGTACCGCTCCCTCTTCTTCTTGCTGACGGCCTTAGAGACGATGTCCTTCAACCCATCCGGCAATTCGTCAAGATCCGGGAGAATGCCTGAATTGGTGACAGAACGAATGCGGCATTCTGTCGTTGATTCATCGATGTTGTAGGGATAGTAGCCCATAAGCATATAGCCAAGCAGCATCCCCATGGAGAACACATCGGAAGCCGACGAGTAGCGTCCCTGGTAAGTCTCGGGAGCTCGGCAGCAAGGGTTCAGGTCGGCTGTGATGAAAAGCGGATTCCCCGAACAAGGCCCTGCCACATGGTCTAATCCTCCAAGATGCACCATAATTCCACCTTCAGTTCTCGACACGATGACCGTATCGGGATTTAGGTTGTAGTGTCCACCACCACTGGTGTAGACAATCAAGTCCTTCACTGCTGTCATCACCTGTAGCGCGATGTTGACGGCAATCCCAACAGACAGGGGCTTGCCACCCACCATGGTCCGGAGTGTCATTCCTTCAAAATGCTTTGCAGTCATGTACGACATCGCCCTGCCATGATAGCTGGACGACCCAATGCTGATAAGTTCTGGAAACGCAGCATTCGACAAGTTCTTCAGCATGGCAAATTCCCTCATCTTGCCTTTTTCCATTAGCATTCGGCTGTTGTGGTTGTCATAGACTATCAGATACACCTTCTTGCCTTTAGGTGTCTGCGCCTCGTACACTTCCCGGTGAAAATTCTGTTTGCTGACTAAGCTCAGAATCCTCAAACCGGCAAACGATTCATTCAAGTTAAGCATCATTTTCTCAGTTGTATGTGGTTTATTATCGAATTAAGTAACTGTTTTTGATTTAGTTGTTCTGATTCATTGTAGTTTTCAGTTTGCGCATTCCTACAGACCAGGAAAGCAGGACAAGCATAGCATTGCCCTATGTCCGAATACGTATTACCGTACCGGACTCCTTTGGCCAATAGGACTGACCGTAACAAGTGCTAAAGCGCAACCAAGCAATGTTGCACTTGTTTAGGTTTGATCTGAAAGTGGGACAACTGACAGAACCGCAAATCTGTCCTCTCCCTCCGGATGATTACGTCGGGATTTGCCTCGATTTTGAGGCGGTTATGAGTAAAACTATTCTGGTTTTTTTGTATATAACCGTATATAGTTATAGCATCACACACCAACTTCCACATCCGATTCCAATGCGAAACCTAGCATCTTATTATTACACAAATCCTATATACGGCCTAATGACCTTTACATCAAGTCACCATATTTCAACAATTTACGTGTTATGTATTACAAAAAAACTCTATTTAATTTTACTGATATACTATCATTGATATTTGTCGCGGCAAAATTATATAATAGTTTCTTTATTCGCCACTATAATTATTGATTTTTTTATTTTTGTTCCAAAAACCTATTCTATCTCTTCACAAACATCTTTCTCGAGCTACCATATTCTGATTGTACCAACAAGAGATATACCCCTGCCTCATAGTCATTCACATCTAACATTAAGGTCTCAACAGCATCGGCATCAACCTTATCCACGCTCTGTCCAGTCATATTAAACACCGTCACACTATGGATGCCCTCACCCCTGATAGTAAGGACGTCATTTGCAGGGTTTGGGAAGATGCTCACATGACTGGCCAATTCGTTTTCACTCGCAGTACTTCGGAAACGAACGATGTATGGTTCGCCCATATTGCCGACCATGGCATCCATCTCATAGCTGAGAGTCTCTTCTGCCTTGCAGCATTCCATGTCATTCTCCATGTCGTAGAGCCTGAAACTCAAATCGGCCGCGTCTTCACCTGCAATGGTGAGGAATGCCACCCATCGGTCAATTGGCTTGACGTACATCAGACGCACGCTGCCACGACATTCGTCGTTGGCGAATGCGGCCAACTCATAATTCTCGGATTTCAGTTCTTCACCATCCAGTTCAATGACGGCCGTTACCGTCATATTGTGTGGATAGGCATGCATGTCCGGAACCCAATGATTATTATCCGGTGAATAGTTGGCTCTTTGTTCCAAAGTTCTCTCTCCTTCGGGATAAGTCAATGTCTTGGGTTGGTTGCTATTCGAGTAGTACATCAGCCCCATGCCTGGCTCAAAGGTGTTGAGAGAGCCAAACCAGCCATAACCTTCGTAATACTCCGAATAGCCTTGCTGCGACTTCAGCTTGTCGCCTTCCGCAGCTTCAAAGCCTGACAATGCCTCATTCACATCCATGGCTGTCGATGACACATATCCCATCCAAGTCCATCCATGGCTTAATGCAATGGGGTGCTGCGAAGGCACTGCTTCCATTCCCGTCATAGAAACCGAGCATGGAGCGTCGGTCTTAATCTTATACGAAGATTCGTTGTTGATGCTTGATAGAGAGCCGTACCAGCCGTAGCCAGCATAGTAGTCCGCATAGCCGACCTGGGAGCGGATGGTGATGCCGTGGTCGCCCAGGCTCTCCTCCAACAAGTTCAAGCCGTCGATGCCGTCTTGTTCGATATAGGTACTCCACCAGTTCCAGCCTTCTGCAAAATGTGTAACCGTGCCTCCGCACCATTCTATGAAATTGCTAAATCCTCCCCATGATATGGATGAGTATGCCTCCTCAAAGCCACATGGAACATAAACAGGAGTATTTGAGTTCCAAGAATAGAATGGATTGTCGTTATCCAATGTTGGAGGTATTTCAGCATGACTCATTATGGATGTGAAGCCGTTGCATCCAAAAAAAACACCATAACTAATAGAAGTCACGGAACTGCCAATGATTAGGTTGCCACATAAACCACTACAACCACGAAAAGCGCATGCGTCTATCTCTAGCACGGAATTTGGAATAGTTAGACTACCAGAGAAGCCGCTACACCCTTCGAAAGCCCTGACCCCAATTGAAGTCACAGAGTTAGGAATGCTCAGCATTTCAGTGAAACCACTACAATTATAAAATGTATAACCAGCAATCTCCGTTACCGAATTCGAGATAGTTAGACTGCCCGTGAAACCACTACAACCTTCAAAAGCAGCATTTCCTATCGCAGTCACAGAGTTCGGAATAGTTAAGCTACCCGTGAAACCACTACAATCTTCAAAAGCCCAACTACCTATTGTTGTCACGGAGTTCGGAATAATCAGACTGCCCGTGAAACCACTACAACCTTCAAAAGCAGCATTTCCTATCGCAGTCACAGAGTTTGGAATGGTGAGACTGCCCGTGAAGCCACTACAACCATAAAAAGCATAACTGCCTATTGAAGTTACAGAATTCGGTATGGTTAACGAACCCGTGAAACCAGTGCAATTGGAGAAAGCAGAATTTCCTATCGCGGTCACGGGGTAAGTTACGCCATTAAAAGTCTTGGTTTCTGGGATAGTGAGCGTACCCGTGGCAGAAGACCCATCCACATGGCCAATTACAGAGACGGACATGAAATCGCTGTTGATGGAATAAATTAACACATCATTGCCATTGTATTCATTGAATAGATAATTCGGAACCGAATTGAAAACAGCGGCATTGTTATAGCTGTAATTCGTCTGGTTTTCATACAAGGAGCCTATTGCGAAATAGCCGTCAGCACCCCCTCCATGTCCCCAATTGATATGAAAATAATCATCGTTATCATATCCATCACATATAAAGATATGACCATCAGCATACTCTGTTTGTCCCCTATATATTAAAGGCCATTCCATATCCAAATCATATTTCAACATGGCTTTCCATGTTTCATCTGGAATCGTATCTGAATATGTCTCTTTGAAAATATACTTTGTATTAGGTGAATAATCAAAATAAGCCATCAAGGCATCGTCAATGACAGAACTATTGCAACTACTACCATTAGGTCTGTAATTCATATTCACCGAAACACCACAATGATACACCAAAGTGGCTACTGCCAATGCTTCTGCGTCGCTATAGCCGTTTGAATAACTATCTAACATGTTATCCCAATCATAAACCGTTTCACCAAAATTGGCATACTGAACACCATATTCAGGATGAGCGGAAGGTGTGTATGAATGTTCGCCGACACCACTTATAGGATGTTCCCAATATTTCATAAACTGAGCCATAGCGATAGCACCACATCCAGCTTTTGCGTGTCCGTTTGAAGCATTGGGATCAGCTGGACACAGATTGTTATATGGAGCATACTGATGCCAATGAGTAGTGATAAGTGGATTCACGGAAGTAGATGACTTTGGCTCCAAACCCCTGCCGCTCAGCAAGCTTGCCCATTCCGAACGAATCCTGGGCGTAGCTTCCACACGAAGTTCTATAGCCGAAGTAATTTCATCATTGTAGGCCTTCAGCCAATCCCTCACTTCGTCATGAAGAGAATCCGAGCTAAAACCTCTCTCAATGGAATAACCAAGAACGGGCTGAGCTCCATTATCGGCAGAAATGATAACGAAACAATACTCATTGCCGAAAACATAAAAATTGGGGAATTCTGCCTTCTCGGCAAAGTCAATCATGTGGATTTGTGGATTGCCCTCCATCTTGGAATTAAGGAAGGATTGAGCCGCACGTTGGGCGGTCTGTATGGTTACATTTTCGGAAAATGCGGGTGAAACCGCCATTAACAAAACCACAAGAGTCAGTAAAACTTTTTTCATATTCTATACTTTTTGATGATTTATCTCTTTTTGCCTTCTTTTCCTCAGAGTTACCAAAACTCCATTCTCTAAACTACCACTTCCCCGAATATCCCCCGCCGCCACTATGTCCTCCGCCAAACGATCCTCCCGACGAATGGCTGGAGGAATGGCTGGAAGAATGGCTCGAATAGTTTCTGCCACTTTTGGAGCCGGAAGACGAACTGCTACTGTAGTGTACCAGCATAGGTATTATCAAGGTTTTCACGATAGTTTCGCCGCAGTGTTGACAGACATAGGTTTCCTGCTTCTCACCGCTTTGGGTATAACTGGCTCGACGTGTCGTCTCCGTATTCGTCAACAACGAGGTGAAAGCTCCGCATTTCGAGCAAGTCGAGAACTTATTGTAACGTTTTCCATGTTCCCTCACCACATATTCGTGTCCATTGGGGCAACAGTACGGTGTGAACTTCAAAGCCTCTAACCTTGCCTCCGCCTCGTGGATTTCCGACAAACGGAAACAATCATCCTTACTCATCATTTGGCCACACTGTGGGCAACGAAATTCTTCTGCCTTATTCATCCGCTTTTTGAGAATCAGATAATAAATCCAGCCCAACCATGGTGCCATCCAAATTGCAATCTTGTTGTTGGGACGGTTGAAAGCGGCTCGGTAGACCGAATTAGGGTTGAGCGAAGTTTTTGCCAAATTCTTGGCCGTTTTCAAGACACGCTGGTTATGACGGAAACATATCCATGAGAGGTACAATAGCAACGTAACTAATGCTATCCAATTGTATAGTTTGCCCTGCTCGGCATGGGGGTAAAGTATGGTCATAAAAGTAACTACCATAAATAGGATGACGAATATGGAAAGGCCCAACATCATACCACCAAGACAGCCCTTGCCATCCCAAGGCGATCCCGACCAATTCGTATTGAAGCCATCGACAAAGGTAACACCGTTTTCATCATACGAACGATAAGTGCTTGACACTGTTTTCTTTCGTTCCTTTCGTTTGCGCAGCCAAAAGACAATTCCGACAATGGGCATGGCAAACAAGAACACACCAAACAACCCCAACCATAGATAGTTGGCGACGTTGCCAAAATCGTTATCGGTATTATTGTCGGTTTGCGAAGGCAAAGTAGCCTTCAGGCCCATAGGGATTTCTCCTCCATAGACGGTCACAATGTCGGCCACACCGGCACAGAGTCCGCCCTCATAGTCGCCCGCCTTGAAGAAAGGCTTGATGGTTTTGGTAAAGATGCGCTCGCATTTAAAGTCAGTGAGCGTCTCCTCGGCACCATAGCCCGTTTCAAACTCCAAGGCATGTTGGTCTTCGACAAAAAGCAGTAACACGCCGTTGTCGGTCTCCGCATCTCCGATGCCCCAATCGTTGAAAAGCTCCGTGGCAAAATGCTTGGGCTCCGCCTCACCGATACTCGACAAGGTCACCACGAAGACATCCGCCTTGTCGCGAATGGCACACAAGGCCGTGTTGATGGTCATCTCAACACTGTCCGACAAGTATCCATCAGGATCCGAAACATGGATGTCGTTGCTTTGCAAACGCGTGTTGGGCACTGTGCGCACTGTCCACGCTCTATCTGCCATCGCATTGAAAGCCAATGAAAACAATATCAAAAATAAGGCAATTCGTTTCATCATCGTTCGTGTAACAACCTTACAAAGATACAAAAAAAGCCATATATCCTCCTTTTTTATTATTTTTGCACCAAATTTCATCAGGCAACCCATGTTTGACAACGAAGACTTTGAAGATTATTGGGAAGAAGAAAAGGACCGAAAGGCGGCTATTGAGCGGTATGAGGACATGCTGAAAACGCACGAATCGGTGTATTTCGACAGCGAGGAGTTTGAGTTCATCATCGACCATTACACCAAAAACAACGATCTGAACCGCTCAAGGCAGGCTGTGGAGTTGGCTATGGCGCAGCATCCCGAAAGCAACATGCTGAAAATCAAGTATGCTCGCCAATACCTTTTGGAAAATGACGCCCAAAGTGCTTTCGACATCATGCAGCATGTGGAACGCGTCGACGATGATGAGGATCCCGACTATTTCCTCACCCTCGGCTCATGTCTGGCCGTCTTGGGCAAGTCGGAAGAGGCTTTGGAGAACTATTTCAGTGCCCTGCCCTACTTCGACGAGGATGAGAAGTTTGAACTCTACAACGCCATCGCCTACGAGTACCAGCACATGCGCAAATACGACCTCGCCCTTGAGTTCTACGACAAAGCCCTTGCCCTCGCCGATGACAAAGACACCATCTACCACGAGATCCGCTGCTGCTACCTCAGCGCAGGCCGCAAGGAAGACGCCATCGACTACTTCCAAAAACTGGTCGACAAAGACCCGTACAACAGCAAGGCCTGGACCAATATCGGAGATGTCTACCGCATGATGGGCCAATACGAAGAGAGCATCGACCCTTACGAGTACGCCCTCAGCATCGACCCGGAAGACCTCTGGACCAACATGCACCTTGCCGACATCTATTACGACCTCGGCCGCTACAAGGAAGCCATCGACACCCTTGAGGAAGCCTTGCGCAACGGTGTGGAGACCTCGATGATACACACCACCATCGGCGACTGCTACTACCGCCTCAACGACCTGCAAACCGCTGAGGATCATTTCAACAAAGCCTTGGAAATCAACCCAATGATAGGTTCCGGTTATGCCGGTCTCGGCTATGTCTACAGCGATCGTGGCCAAAGCCGAAAGGCCATCAAATTCTTCGAAAAAGCCCTGGAATACGAGCCTTGGGAGACCGACCACCTCTACTCCATCGCCACCGACTACATGAAGCTGAAAGAATACGACAAGGCCATGGAATGCCTGCGTAAGATCCAAGAGCAGACACCCAACGACGCCGATGCCTATTATTACATCGCCGACCTCTATGGGCAACAGGACAAAATCGACGAGGCCATCAACACCATCAAATTCGGGCTGATGCAAACCGACAACGACTCCTCGCTGCTTTATCTTTTGGCCTACGCCTATTTCGTGAAAGGCTCACACCACGAAGGTTTGGAAGCCTTAGACCAAGCTTTGGATGCCGACTTTGAGGTTTGGCCCGACTTCCTGGAATACGACAAGGAGCTGCTGGCCAACGACGTTGAAATCATGGAATTGATCGAGCAACACAAACGCAATCAAAATACCAACCCCACTAAGCAACTATGAGCAAATTTGTCCAATACCTCATCATCTTCGGCATCGCGATGATCCCCATCGTTGAGCTGCGTGGCGCACTGCCTGTCGCCTACGGTTTCTTCTATGATGCAGCCCATCCCTTTACGAGTGTCATCTGGAGCTATCTCATCATCGCCATTGGTAACATGGTGCCCGTACCTTTCATTTTCTTCTTTGCGCGCCGCTTCCTCGAGTGGGGCAAGGACAAAAAGGTCATTGGCGGCTTTTGCCGTTGGTGTCTCAAGAAAGGCGAAAAAGGTGGACAGAAGCTACAAGCCAAAGCTGGTCGTGGCCTATATGTGGCCCTGATGCTCTTCGTCGGCATCCCGTTGCCTGGCACTGGAGCCTGGACCGGCACTCTCGCCGCAAGCTTCCTTGACATGGACTTCAAGAAAAGTGTCCTTGCCGTCATTGGAGGCATCGTGCTAGCTAGCGTCATCATCGGCCTGCTGTGCATCCTTGGATTCGGAGCTTGGTTTGGCATTACAGGACAATAAAAACAAGGCACTATGAAACGATACGGACTCATCGGACATCCACTGAAACACTCGCAGTCAAGGTTCTACTTCAACGAGAAATTCGAATACGAAGGCCTCGACTGTCTCTATCAGCATTTCGACCTCAAGTCGTTGGATGAACTTCAAGAAGTGATGGAACGCTACCCCGACCTCTGTGGGTTCAATGTGACAATACCTTATAAGGAAGCCTTCATATCCCTGCTGGATGAAATCGATGAGACCGCGAAACAAGTTGGTGCAGTCAATGTAGTGAAAATCACGGAAGGCAAGTTGAAAGGCTACAACACCGATGTCTACGGATTCGAGCAGTTGTTCAACCGTGCCATCAATGGCAAAACCATTAATCATGCCTTGGTGTTGGGTACAGGCGGTGCTTCAAAAGCGGTACAATATGTGCTGAAACAAAAAGGCATCTCCTATTCTACTGTCAGCCGCAGTGCCGAAAAAGGCGACTATACCTACGAAACGCTGAACGATGAAATCCTGCGCCAAAACCACCTTATCATTAATACAACGCCCTTGGGCATGGCACCGTATGTGAACGATTTCCCCGACCTTCATTACCAAGCCTTAAGCGGCAAGCACATCCTCATCGACCTGATATACAACCCAAAAGAAACGGCTTTCATGGAGTTAGGCAAGACCTGGGGCGCCAAGGTGTATAACGGCATGCAGATGTTTGAGGAACAAGCGAAAAAGACTTGGGAGATTTTTAATGACAACTATGGCCTATGACTATGGCCAATGGCTTGCTATTACGTATGAGCAAGCCATGGTCATTGGCCATAAGCCATAGTCAAAAAGAAGAACAAAATGGCGAGAAACAAAATAAAACGAGAACCCGAATACATCGAAAACGTCGAAATCGTCGACGCAGGTGCTGAAGGCATGTCGGTGGCCAAGCCCGAAGGGCGCGTAGTCTTCATCCCCTTTGGCGTGCCTGGCGATGTGGTCGACATCGAAGTCTATAAGCGCAAGAAGAACTTCTTTGAAGGCAAGATTTTGAACTTCAAAAAGATGTCTGAAAAGCGCGTGGAACCTGTATGCCAACATTTCGGCCTTTGCGGCGGCTGCAAGTGGCAGCATATGGACTACCAATGGCAGACCTACTACAAACAGAAGCAAGTGAAGGACAACTTCGACCGCATCGGGAAAATCGAATATCCTGAGATTCGTCCGATTTTGGGTTGCGAAAAGCAGTTTGCCTACCGCAACAAGCTGGAATACACATTCTCGAATCGCAAATGGCTCACTGATGGTGCCCCCACTGGAACTCATGATGAAGACGCCTGCAAGGGACTCGGTTTCCACCTACCCCAACTCTTTGACCGCGTGGTCGACATCGAGCAATGTCACCTGCAAGCCGACCCGTCGAACGATATCCGTCTGTTCGTTAGGCGCTTCACGCTGGAGCGGCACCTCCCCTACTACAACTTCCGCGCTCACGAGGGACTGATGCGTAACCTCGTTATCCGCTGCAATTCGAAAGGCGAGTTTATGGTCATCATCGTGATCGGCGAGGAAAATGCCATCGTGCGCCATGAACTGATTCCAGCCTTAGAGATGGCCTTCCCACAAATCGTATCGCTGCTTCTAGTCATCAACCCGAAACTGAACGACATCATCAACGACCTGCCTTTTGAGTGCCTCAAGGGCGAGCCTTACCTCATCGAGACCATGAAATCGCCGCGCCCGGGATTCGACGACCTAAAGTTCCGCATCGGGCCGGTATCGTTTTTCCAAACCAACGTCTACCAAGCCGAGCGACTCTATAAGACCGCCTTCGACCTCGCCGAGGTGCAGGGCAATGAGCTGATGTACGACCTTTACACGGGCACAGGCACCATTGCGCAATATTTCTCTAGGTTTGTAAAGAAAGTGGTCGGTATAGAGTATGTGGAGGCGGCCATCGAAGATGCCAAGGTGAATGCCGAAATCAACGGCATCAAGAATTGCACCTTCTATGCCGGAGACATGGCCAAGGTCTTCACCGACGATTTCATCACCACCAACGGCACGCCCGACCTAATCGTCACCGACCCGCCTCGTGCAGGTATGGCCGAGAAAGTGGTGGAACAATTGTTGAAGATTCGCGCCAAAAAAATTGTCTATGTCAGCTGCAACCCAGCCACGCAGGCCCGTGATTTACAACTGCTTGATTCAGCTTATAAAGTGATGGCTGTGCAACCTGTAGACATGTTTCCACACACGCAACATGTGGAAAATGTGTGCTTGTTGACCTTGAGAGATTAAGAAAACCCTTTGATCTTCTCCATCAGGTTTACCAAGTCAAGGTCTTCTGACTTCACCGTGATTTTGGCCTGCTCATAAAACGGCAGGCGCGATGTGTAATGCTGGGCGACAAACTCTGCCAACTCCTCTTCGCTTTTGCCAACGGACAAAGGACGTTTCCGCTTGGCGTGGAGCAATCGGTCAACGACGGCCTTTTCGCTGATGCGCAAAAAAACCGTCAAACCATGTTGGTTCATCCACTCCATGTTGTCGAAATAGCAAGCCGTGCCGCCACCTGTCGAAATCACTACATTCTCAAGGTTTTCGGTCTCCTTCAGCACCTCCGACTCAAGTTTACGGTATAAGGGCTCATCGTATTTGTGAAAGAAATCGCAAACTGAAATCTTGTATTTCTCCTCGAACAAGTCATCCGTATCGGCCACCTCCCAACCTAAACGATTAGCCAAACGGCGCGCAGTGGTAGTCTTACCCGCACCCATGTAACCGACAAGATAAATCCGATTCATAATTCAAGGTTCAAAATACAATATTTTCATTCTGGATTAATCATGTGATATTGACAGATTTGCAATTTTCCATCGCCGTCGCGGAGGTGCATGCCGTTGCCTTGGCAATAGCGCCACATCTTGCAATGCTCACACTGGTCGGTCTTCATCCATTTTCGGTCGCGGTAAACCTGGAATTTGTTTTGCCAAACGTCCCAAAAACTGTCCTTGTAGATATTGCCTTGATGGTAGTCGCTACGAATGCTGAGGCAACCCGAGATAGAACCGTCAGCCAAAACGGAAGCCACATTAATGCCCGCACTGCATGAATAATAGTGGTTGCGCACTTCGCCCTCATACTTGCCAAGGAAGCCGTCACAGCCATAGTCGGCGCGAATCTTGCCTTCCAGACGCGTCTGCTTGATGAATTCCATCATCTGCACAAACTGCTCATTACTGAGCTTGAAGTCGGGCTCGTTAGCGGCGCGACCGAAAGGAAACACCGTGAACAGGCGCCAACGGCGTATGCCTAGCGAGATAAGGAAATCGCGAAACTTCGGCAAGTACTTGATGGTACGCTGGTTGACGCAGGTAATGACATCCCATGTAAGGCTTGGATGCTGTTTCATGGCTTCCACTGCACGAAGTACGCTTTTGTAACTGTTGGGATTGCCGCGCATCCAGTTGTGGTCCTCCTCGAAGCCGTCAAAGCTGACCGCCAGTGACTTCAGTCCTGCATCCATAAACTCGTTGAGTTTCTCAGCCGAAAGCAACATGCCATTACACACCATGCCCCACACGAAGCCGCGCTTCGAGATTTCCTCGCCGCAATGGGCCATATCAGGGCGCACGGTGGGCTCACCACCAGTAGTGATGACCATCACCTTGCCAGGATCTTGATGGGCGCGCACCTCATCAAGCACCTTCGCGAAATCTTCAAAAGGCATGTCATCCTTTTCGGAGAGCATACGACAATCGGAGCCGCAATGCCGACAATTGAGGTTGCAACGTAGCGTGCATTCCCAAAACAGCTGGTGCAGCTCATGTTCATCGATGCGCTTTTGCAGCACCTGATGATTAAGCTCAAGCATCACCTTTTTATAAAAGCCGAGACGTTCGCTCATAAAATACAAGTGTTATTTCATGTTTCTGGGCGTTGGGGAGCCATACAACACATCTGCGGCACGACCTTCTGCTTTCCGAACAGGCAGCTTCTTGATTTGCTCTTCGAGTTCTTGTCTTTCCAAAGCCTTAAGGCTATCCAACTCTTCTTCAATCGATTCGGCCTCATGGCGCAGCTGGTCTGTTTCCTTCCTAAACGCTTTGATTATCTCCGGTGAGCCGTAGACGCGCGAGCCGTCACGTTCGACAATAATGTTTCTCAACGACTCTAATCTCTGTTCCCATGCAATACGACGCATATCTCTATCGTTAAGGACCTTATCGGGATTTTGGTCGAAGGTTTCCAAATCCGTCTTGGCATTCTTGAGCCTCGTCTCCAATTCATTGCGACGGCCTGCCCTCCTCAAATTGTATTCCTCGTCGCGGCCTTCCAACATCTCAGGCGAGCCATAGATAACCGAATTCTCAAAATCGAACAATTCCTTGGAGACGGCGTCGAGGCGCAACTGCAATTCACGCCGACGGATGTTCCTTGCCAAGTTGACATCCTCGCCTAAGCGGAAATTGATGGAATCGAGTTTGTTCATCAGGCTATAACGCATGCTCTGAAACTCGACGAAGCCCAACGTGCTGGTGTCGACCATTGGAGTTTCGGCCAAAGCTTGCTCGACAGTATCACGTTCTGCCACCAGTTTTTTCCTTTCGGCCCTCGACAAGCCTCTACTCCCAAAACAAGCGGTCAGGAATGCAAGCACCGACAAGGCACCGATGGCAACCATACGGACAACCTTTTTCATGGCGGTTATTCCTGGTTCAACTCCTTCAGTTCCTGTCGAACCGCTTCAAGTTCACTCCTCAAGCGTTGGGTTTCCTTGCCGTATTCTTCGATAATTTCGGGTGAGCCGTAAACGCAAGCGCCTTCGCGTCGTTGTAAGGCTGCTTGAAGGTCAACGATACGTTCCTGCAAAGCCACACGGCGAGCGCTCTTCTCCAAGTCGACCTCCTCACCCAATTTGGCATTGATGGAATCAAGCTGACTTTGAAGGCGATAAGTGTCGGCAGCTCGCCTAGCCATAATCTCTGGCGTTCCGTAAACCACAGAGCCCTCTCGACTGGTCAAAATCGCTTGGATGGAGTCGCGTTCTTTGACAAGTTGCTTGCGTTCCTTGCGAGTCAAGCCATTTTGCGAGCAGCAGGCAGCCAAGAAGGCCAAGCCCGACAGTGCGCCAATCCATACAGTTCGAACTACTTTTTTCATCTTTTCAATGTTATATAACGGTGCAAAAATAACAATTTTCGACAAATACAACAATTTTAGTTCCAAAAACGCCCCAAAACGGCGACAAAAAAGTTCATTCCACCCGTCAGATGAAAAAAAGTTTTCAACCTCCCATGTTGATAAACCTGTTGATAAAATGTTGAAAACTAATTGGTGCCTCTTTCCGTTGAATCACCTACAATTTCCTAATTTTGAGTGCTTATCCATATTGGGAATTATTGCGAATTAAATCATTAAGTATCAAACAAATAATCATCATCCAATGAAACGAAATCTTACTTTTTTGTTGACAGCTTTGTTGCTGTTGACGGGAATGAACGTTTGGGCGCAATCCCGAACGGAGATTACCGATGTTCTTAACCGAGAACTTACCGGTATCACTGGCAATTCCTATACTTTTTGGGAAGGAAAGACCAGTAATTCCGATGCTGTCTATGCAGGACAAAGTGCTGGCGGCAACGAATCCATCCAGCTGAGAAGCAACAACAGCAATTCGGGCATTATCACCACTGCATCGGGTGGTACGGTCACCAATGTTATTGTCACATGGAACGAAAACACAGCCGATGGCAGAACTTTGCAAGTGTACGGTAGTCATACTGCCTACACATTACCGACAGAATTGTATAGTGCAGAAACTTATGGAGAACTCCTCGGCACCATCATAAAAGGCGAAAGCGAGGAATTGGCAATTACAGGTTCCTATGAGTATGTTGGCCTTCGTTCAGCCAGCGGTGCTATGTATCTGTCTGAAATCGACATCACATGGAACACTGACGGCGGCACTCCACAAGAAACCGTAGCCACACCGACCTTCAACCCAGAGGCAGGCACCTATTCCGAAGCCGTTTCGGTCACCATCAGTTGCGCCACTGAAGGGGCAACCATTTATTATACCCTTGATGGTACCAACCCGATGGAGGACGGTACGGTTTACACCAGTGCCATCAACATCACCGAAACCACCACGGTGAAAGCCTTCGCCATGAAAGAGGGCTATCTCAACAGTGGTGTCGCTTCAGCCACATATACCATTTCCGAAGCCCCAGCCCCGACCCTCATCACCATCGCCGAAGCACGCGCCCTTGCCCTCAACGAATACGCTTTGGTGCAAGGTGTGGTGACTTTCATCGATGGCCGCAATGTCTACATCCAAGATGAGACGGCTGGCATCGACCTCTACCTAAACAACAACACCGCACCTTCTGCCCTCGCCTTGGGCGATATGGTCAAAGCTTACGGCAAAAGGGCTGCGTACAACGGTCTCGCCGAACTGAGTGGTATCAACGGCAACGATGCCGAACAATTCAGCATCCTTTCCTCAGGCAACACACTGCCTTTGGCCGTGAAGACCATCGCTGAAATCCTTGAAGGCTGTGCCGATGCCCTGCAATGCACCCGCGTCAAGATAGAAGGCGCCACCATTGGTGCCATCAACACGAGCGGCAACACGCCTTTGATACAAGACGGAGCCAGCATCAACATTTATAAGGTGCCAGCCTTGACAGGCATCGAAGAAGGTGATTTGGTGGATGTCATCAGCGTCATCGGCTATTTCAATGTGCCTCAACTGAGAGTCGCTATGGCCGACGATGTGACTTTAATCGAAACGCCTTCAACCTCAACCTTAACCGTCACTCCGACAACGCTTTCCGGTTTCGAATATGATTTTGAGGCTGGTGGCCCCTCGGAAATCCAGTATTTCACTGTAAGCGGTGACCAATTGACTAACGATGTCAGTGTGATTCCTTCTGAGCATTTCGAGGTTTCCACTCAGGTCATCGAGCAGTTTGAACCAGAAAATCCTGCAATGATCTACATCCCTGAATCGGGATCATTCTACGACATCCAAATTTGTGTGCGACTGAAAGCCGGTCTTGAAGTAGGCACATACAACGAACAGATTGCTATCACTTCAGAAGAGGCGGGTACTGTATATGTCAACGTTTCAGGCAGTGTCAACGGTAGCACGCCTACCCCGCCCGAACCGCCTACTCCTACGGAAGGCGATTACGTGCGCATCAGCGATCTTAGTCAACTCATTGGTGGCAGTTATGTGGTCTTTGCCGCCCGTTTCGATGAGAATGCCACCGACTATTACGCCATGAGCAACACTTCCTCGGGCAAGCCCACTGGCGTTTTGTTCTCCTCCACCACTAATGAAGGCAATGAGATTCTGCCTGCTACTATCACTGATGAAGAAAACAACTTCTACTGGACTGTTGGTGTGACCGACAACGGCTACACCTTTACCAACGCTGTAGGCGAACTCATTGGTTATACCAGTAGCACCAATTTCACCACAAACGGCGACAACACAGAATGGGCTATCGAGCTGGGTAGTGCTGATGCTGGGGCAATGGTACCCAACTATTCAGGTTTCCTTGTCACTAATGTGAATAACGATCAGAGGCATTTCGCTTTGAACAGCAACCATAACTTCGGCCCCTACCATTCGAATAACTTTACCAGCAATGGATACAACTTCTACCTTGACCTGTTTGT
>JAEEGJ010002407.1_pt1 | contig 98593 bp, 84 predicted proteins | sample 8958761 | NCBI WGS metagenome assembly JAEEGJ01 (sample SAMN16246546, study PRJNA631951) | gut metagenome | biome: gut microbiome; feature: rumen; material: RS-attached | host: Bos | place: Iran: Karaj | collected 2018-10 | reverse complement strand
TACAGTATTATTTTATTCTCAGTGCACTGTTGTTTTTCATCGGTGTCTATGGCTTTGTCAGCCGTCGTAATCTGATCGCGATGCTCATCTCTGTGGAGTTGATTCTCAATGCCGTTGAGATTAATTTCGCTGCATTTAACCGTCTGTTGTTCCCCGGACAGCTCGAAGGCTTCTTCATGTCGCTCTTCGGTATCGGTGTGGCTGCAGCGGAGACGGCCGTAGCCATCGCCATCATTATCAATGTGTATCGCAACTTCAATAGCGATAATGTGGATAGTATTCAGAATATGAAACGATAGTTAAGGAGTTAAGAAGTAAAGACGTTAAGATTATGTTTAGTTACACGATATTTATTATGCTTCTGCCCCTGCTCTCGTTCATTGTTCTGGGCTTGGCTGGCATGAAGATGAAGCACAAGGTTGCTGGCTTGATCGGCACCTGTTCGCTTGCTCTCGTAACGGTACTCTCTTATCTCACGGCATTTCAGTATTTTGGAATGGATCGTGTGGATGGGGTTTATCAGACGGTTGTTCCGTATAATTTCACTTGGCTGCCGTTGGGCAGATTACATTTCGACTTGGGAATCCTGTTGGATCCGATCAGTGTTGTGATGCTGATCGTCATCTCTACGGTATCGCTGATGGTTCATATCTATTCATTCGGCTATATGCACGGTGAGAAGGGCTTTCAGCGTTACTATGCTTTCCTGAGTCTGTTCACGATGTCCATGTTAGGCTTGGTACTTGCCACGAACATCTTCCAGATGTATATGTTCTGGGAGCTTGTGGGTGTCAGCTCTTACCTGCTCATCGGCTTCTATTATCCTTTGAAGCCTGCCATCGCTGCCTCTAAGAAGGCGTTCATTGTAACGCGCTTTGCTGATATGTTCTTCCTTATCGGTATCCTGACCTTCGGCTATTTCGTTGATTCGTTCAGCTTCTCGTTTGCCGGGGATATCGTGATGGGGCAGGGCACAACACCTTTCATCGAGGGTAACATCGCCAAGGCTGTGGCTGCTGGTGGCTTCATCATTCCTACCGCACTGGTGCTGATGTTCATTGGTGGTGCTGGTAAGAGTGCTATGTTCCCGTTGCACATCTGGTTGCCAGATGCCATGGAGGGTCCGACACCTGTCAGTGCACTCATCCACGCCGCTACGATGGTGGTGGCTGGTGTGTTCCAGATTGCCCGTATGTTCCCCTTGTGGATTCAGTACGCGCCTGAGGCCATGTCGATTGTGGTCTGGGTGGGTGTGTTCACCGCTTTCTATGCCGCTGCTGTGGCTTGTGCCCAGAGCGACATCAAGCGTGTACTCGCCTTCTCGACGATTTCCCAGATTGCCTTTATGATGGTGGCACTGGGCGTGTCACTTCCCGGTCATCATGGTGCCGTCATGGATAATCACGCTCAGCTGGGTTATATGGCTGGTATGTTCCACCTGTTCACCCACGCTATGTTCAAGGCTTGTTTGTTCCTGGGTGCCGGTTGTATCATCCACGCTGTCCACTCGAATGAGATGGCTTTGATGGGTGGTCTGCGCAAGTATATGCCGATCACGCACATCACCTTCCTCTTCTCCTGTCTGGCCATTGCGGGAATTCCTTTCTTCTCTGGTTTCAGTTCGAAGGATGAGATTATCACTGCCTGTATGCAGTATAGTCCTGTGGTAGGATGGATCATGACGGGTATCGCCGCTATGACCGCCTTCTACATGTTCCGTCTGTACTACGGCATCTTCTGGGGCACGGAGAATGTGGAGGCTCACGAGCACCACACGCCCCATGAGGCTCCGCTGACGATGACCATTCCCCTGATTGTGTTGACGGCCATCACGCTCATCGTGGGTATCTACTCTACGCTGGGTGGTTTCCTCGGATGGGGTGGCTCGTTCGGCAGCTACGTTTCTGCCGAGGGTACCGACTATACCATCCACTTCAACACGCAGATTGCATTGACCTCTACGATTATTGCCATCCTGAGCATCTGTCTCGCCACCTATATCTATAAGGGTGAGAGTCAGCCTATCGCCGACCGTCTGTACAAGCAGTTCCCGAAACTGCATCGTGCAGCCTACAAGCGTTTCTATCAGGACGAGATCTGGCAGTATGTCACTCATCGTATCATCTTCCGTTGCGTCAGCACGCCGATTGCCTGGTTCGACCGTCACATCGTTGATGGCACGTTCAACTTCATGGCGTGGGGTGCCAACGAGGCTGGTGAGTCTATCCGCAGTTGGCAGAACGGCGATGTCCGCCAGTATGCCGTCTGGTTCCTCACAGGCACGGTAGCATTAACATTAATCCTCTTATGCATCTAGAATTATGAGTATATTAAGTGTTTTCGTAATAATTCCCGCCCTGATGCTGTTGGGATTGTGGCTTGCCAAGAATCTCAATCAGGTGCGTGGTGTGATGGTAACGGGAGCTTCGTGTCTGCTGGCCCTCTCTATCTGGTTGACCATCTATTTTGTGCAGCAGCGTGCGGCTGGTAACACCGCTGAGATGCTGCTTACCTATAGTGTGCCCTGGTTCAAACCGTTGAACATTGCCTATTCGGTAGGTGTCGACGGTATCTCTGTGGTGATGTTGCTCCTGTCGAGCATCATTGTGTTCACCGGTACTTTTGCCTCTTGGCAACTGAAGCCGTTGACGAAGGAATATTTCCTTTGGTTCACCCTGTTGTCGACGGGTGTGTTCGGTTTCTTTATCTCTACCGACCTGTTTACGATGTTCATGTTCTATGAGGTGGCGCTGATTCCGATGTATCTGCTGATTGGTGTTTGGGGCTCCGGACATAAGGAGTACTCGGCCATGAAGCTGACGCTGATGCTGATGGGAGGTTCTGCCCTGCTGATCCTCGGTCTGTTGGGTATTTATTTCTTCAATGGAGAATATAGTGGACACTACACGTTCGAGTTGACCACAATTGCCGCTGCCCATGCTATTCCGGCTGACATCCAGAATATTTTCTTCCCCTTCATCTTCATCGGATTTGGTGTACTTGGTGCCCTCTTCCCATTCCACACATGGTCTCCCGACGGTCATGCCTCTGCGCCTACCGCCGTGTCGATGCTCCATGCTGGTGTGCTGATGAAGTTGGGAGGTTACGGCTGTTTCCGTGTGGCTATGTATCTGTTGCCTGATGCAGCCCAGGATCTTGCGTGGATCTTCCTGATTCTGACGACGATCTCCGTGGTCTATGGTGCTTTCTCAGCCTGCGTACAGACTGACCTGAAGTATATCAACGCCTATTCATCCGTGTCTCACTGTGGATTGGTGCTCTTCGCCCTCCTGATGATGAGTCAAACGGCAGTGACAGGTGCCATCCTGCAGATGCTTTCTCACGGTTTGATGACGGCCCTCTTCTTTGCCCTGATCGGTATGATCTACGGTCGTACACATACCCGTGATATCCGCGAGTTGGCTGGTCTGATGAAGATTATGCCTTTCCTGGCTGTGGGTTATGTGATTGCTGGTTTGGCCAACCTTGGTCTGCCTGGATTCTCTGGCTTTATTGCTGAGATGACCATCTTCGTGGGTGCTTTCGGTGCAGAGCCTCTGAGTGGTGACCCGAATACTTCGTTCCGTATGGTGGCAACGATCATTGCTTGTACGTCGATTGTCGTGACGGCAGTCTACATTCTGCGTGTGGTTGGTAAGATCCTCTATGGCGAGGTGGAGAACAAGCACTTCCTCGAGCTCACCGATGCTACATGGGATGAGCGCATGGCAGTGATCTGTCTCATCTTCTGTGTGGCTGGTCTCGGTTGTATGCCGTTCTTCTTCAGCGACATGATCTCTCCCGCTGCAGGAACGATCTTGGAGTCAATTGGTGTAATGTAAAATAAGGAGGACAAAAGATATGAATTATAGTGAATTCTTGAAAATGATACCTGAGGCCTTCTTGGTACTCGCACTGATTGTGGTATTCTTTGGCGATTTCTGCCTGCATAAGAGCGAGAAGAAGAATGCTGTGCTGAGCAAGCTCACAGGTGTGCTGTTGCTGGCACAGATCTTCGTCTGTCTCTTTGCCGAGGAGGAGTATGCCTTTGGAGGTCTCTATTTTGCTTCGTCGGCTGTGAATGTGATGAAGACCATCTTGACCTTCGGAACGCTCATTGTCGTCATCATGGCCCAGCCTTGGTTGGAGACTGAGAAGATGAAGCGTCTGCAGGGCGAGTTCTATATGCTCGTACTCTCCACGCTCCTCGGTATGTTTGTGATGATGTCCAGCAGCAATTTCATGCTCTTCTTCCTCGGTCTCGAAATGGCCTCTGTGCCGATGGCCTGTCTGGTGGCTTTCGACAAGTGGAAGCAGAACTCTGCTGAGGCTGCTGCAAAGTATATCCTCACCGCGACATTCTCCAGTGGCGTGATGCTCTATGGCATCTCGTTCATCTATGCTGCTACGGGTACGCTCTATTTCGATGGTGTGTACAACGGTCTTACCGCCCATTCGCCACTCGACATCATGGGTCTCGTATTCTTCTTCAGCGGTCTTGGCTTTAAGATCTCGCTTGTGCCCTTCCACTTCTGGACGGCCGACACCTATCAGGGTGCGCCCACACCGGTGACGGGTTATCTCTCCGTCATCTCGAAGGGTGCTGCTGCCCTGACGTTGGCTATCATCCTGCTGAAGGTGATGCAGCCGCTGGTGATGTATTGGTCATATCTGCTCGATATCGTCATAGTACTCTCGATCACCGTGGCCAACCTCTTCGCCATCCGTCAGAGTGAACTCAAGCGCTTCATGGCCTTCAGTTCTATCTCACAGGCCGGCTATATCATGTTGGCTGTGCTCTGCAACGGCGAAACGGGCGTGGCTGCGCTGACCTATTATGTGCTGGTGTACATTGTGGCTAATATGGCAGTCTTCACCGTGATCAACATTGTGGAGCAGAAGAGTGGCGGTCGCACGGATATGGCGGCTTACAACGGTTTCTATCAGACCAACCCCAAGCTGTCGTTCCTGATGACGCTGGCATTGTTCTCGTTGGCTGGTATTCCCCCGTTTGCAGGTATGTTCTCGAAGTTCTTCGTGTTCATGGCTGCTGCCCAGCAGGGTAGTTTCGCAGCCTACTTCGTGGTGTTCATTGCTTTGGTCAACACGGTAGTGTCACTCTACTACTATCTGCTGATCGTCAAGGCGATGTATATCACCAAGACAGACAGTCCGCTGCCAACCTTCAAGAGCGATGTTAATACCAAGATCGCTCTGGCCGTTTGTACTGCTGGTGTCGCTCTCTTCGGTATCGCCAGCTGCATCTACGACTGGATTGCCGCAGCTACGATCTAAACGAATAATTTATAAAAGAAAAATCCTCGCCAATATGTTGGCGAGGATTTTTTTATGAATGTAAATCGAGGATAAATCGTGTACCCTTTGTGTATTGAGGATCAATTTCAAGGTCGCCGTTCATCTTTAGCGCCATCTGCTTACAGATTGGCAGGCCGAGGCCGTCGCCTTCGGTGAGATCATGGATTTCGAGGAAAGGCTTGAACACATCTTCGCGGCGTTCTTCTGCAATCCCACAACCGGTGTCGGATACTAGGAACTGATAAGAATGTGGACCACGTTTTTTGAATTCCAGGTGAATGGTGCCACCCTCGGGGGTATATATGGCTGCATTCTCCAATAGATGCTGTAGGATGTGCGACACATATTCTTTATATATGGGAGCTGTCATTTTCTGAGCCGTCACGTTGAGCGTCACGCCGCTCTTCGCCTTGCTGCGGATGCTGTCCATCAAACTCTCGCAGAATGGCTGCACGGCTACGTCCTCGAATACAATCTCCTCGGCGGGTTTGTTTTCCAACTCTGACAATGTCTGAATGTGGTTGGAGAAGTCGAGCAAGGCCTTTACCTCTGGTTGACGGCTGTCGAGTTTCTTAAAGGTGGGCTCCAACTGGGCAGAGATATTGCTGATAAACTTGGCTTTCAGGGCGTTGCTCTCGTTGGCCAGTTTGATGACTTTCTTCTGTTTGCGGGTCTGGAGGATAAAGCGCATGAGGATGATAGCTCCCACGATCAGGGCAGCAGCGAGGGCAGCAGCCAGAATACCGAGCCCCACGATGATGATCCATCGAGTAGTCAGAGAACTGTCGCGTTCCTGAATTGCGGCCTCGTCGTCGGCTATCTGCTTTTTCAGGGCGTTGATCTCGTCAGCATGCTTGATGGCGCTGGTGGAGTCTTTCCAGGCAATATAGTTGCTGTATGACTGCGCCACCATATTGGCATTGTTGCTCCTGCGGCCATTGGCAATTAGGGTCTGATAGACCTCGTCGATCTTGTCGTAATCCTTCGAGGCTGTCAGTTTGTCGGCCATCTCCTTGAAGACGGCATTGCCCTGGGCATTCATGCCATAGGTATAGTAATAGATGGCCTTGTTGTATAGAAGGTCGTTTTTGATAGCCTCGTCGCTGGTCTGACTGGCTTGGGTCTCCATGACATTCAGCTGTGCCTTGACACTCTCGCTCTTTCTGAGCCTCATATACATCTGCATGCGCTCCTTGGTGACCAGATAGTGGGCTGCAGCTCTCTCGCTGACGGGGAGTTTACTGGCAGAAACGGACTGGTCGGCAAGACGCAGCAGATCGAAGGCCTCCTTCCAGAAATTCTCCTTGTAATATAGGGCTGTTGCCTTGATAGCGCATTCCACACCCTGACGCACTTGACCCTTGTTGACATAGTCGTTGAAGGCGTGGATATACAGCGATCGGGCTGAAGCGATGTGCTTCTGAGGATCTACTGCCTCGGCCTTTTGTTGCAGTTCACTTTTTTGAACCTCCTGTGCTTGGACAAAAGCGCAGCAGACAAATAGGTTCACGAATAGAAATAATACCTTTTTCATCATGATTCAGTTATTTACATGGTGCAAAAGTAAGTTTTTTTTTGAATTCGACCAAATTTTTCGGGAATTTTCTAATCGTCTTTCAGCTGTCTTCGAAACTCTGACGGTGATTTTCCCAAGTTCTCTCGGACATATTTGCCAAAAAACGACAGGTTGCAGAATCCTAGTTTGACAGCAATCTCTTTGATGGAAAGATTGGTGTGCAGGAGATAGAAACGGACATCGTTCTGTACATAATCACAAATCCAGTCGTAGGCGGTTCTGCCGCTAATCTCTCTGCAGACCATTGTGAGATAGCGAGTGGAAACGCATAGCTTGTCAGCATAGAAAGAAAGTGGCTTCTTCTTGATGTCACTGGCAGCCAGATAGGAGATGAAACGGTCGAACAGAATCTTCCGTTGGTTTGTTTCTTGATTGTTTTCTATCTGTACAAACGTACTCAGTGTACGACAGAGTTCATAGATGATGCATTGTACGAGTGAGTGTATGATCTCCTTGCGGAAAGTGGTCTTGTTGCTTTTCTGATTATAGACAAGTACCGTATTCATGCAGTTCTGCATGACAACTTCCTGTTCTGACAGATGGAAAATATAATGTTTCTTCAGGAAAAGCGTCTTGTTCCATATACTCTGGTTAGGGTAGAGCATTTCCTGCAGGAGCGACTTTGTCAGGCATAGCAAACGACACTTCAGGTCTTGAGTGGCCTCGAAGTGATTGTATATGGCATTCGGATAACCGACAAACACATCGTCTTTGGATATCGCATATTCTGAACCATCCATTTCAAATTTCAGTTCGCCTTGACTACAAAAGACAATGAAAACCATGTCTACATGGGTGGCATGCATACGAGAACTGAACGTCAGATGGTTGATAATTGCTAGTTCTCCATCAGTGTAGTCAAAAATGAGATTGTCATTCATGCTGCAAATATCGTTAGTTTTTTTGTATCTTCAAAGAAAAATACAATCGAAACATAATGTGTTCTTATTTTGAATACCATTGTTCCTTATTAGAATAGTTGTTTCAAGAATTTAGCTGTGTAACCAATGCCTTTTTGGGCAACCTCCTCTGGGGTACCAGTTGCGAGGATTGTACCGCCTTTTCGTCCGCCTTCCGGTCCCATATCGATAATATGGTCAGCCAGTTTGATGACATCGAGGTTGTGTTCGATAATGATCACTGTGTTGCCACGATCCACGAGTTTCTGTAGCACATCCATCAGAATGCGAATATCCTCGAAGTGCAGACCTGTTGTGGGCTCGTCTAAGATATAAAGCGTCTTGCCTGTGTCTTTCTTTGACAACTCTGTAGCCAGTTTCACACGTTGGCTTTCGCCTCCTGACAGGGTTGTGGATGGTTGACCAAGTTTGATATAGCCCAGACCTACATCCTGGATGGTTTTGATCTTCCGAAGGATATCAGGAACATTTTCAAAAAAATCAACAGCCTGGTTGATGGTCATGTCAAGGATATCGGCAATGGATTTGCCTTTGTACCTGACCTCTAATGTCTCACGGTTGTATCGTTTGCCATGACAAACCTCACAAGGAACCTGGATGTCGGGCAGGAAATTCATCTCGATGGTTTTATAGCCATTTCCACCACATGTCTCACAACGGCCACCTTTTACGTTGAATGAAAAACGTCCCGGCTTATAGCCTCGGATCTTGGCCTCAGGGAGGTTCACGAACAGACTCCGGATATCGCTGAAGACGCCCGTATAAGTAGCAGGATTGCTTCTGGGTGTCCGGCCTAAGGGAGACTGGTCTACGTTGACCACCTTGTCTATATATTCCAATCCTTCTATGCTGTCATAAGGCATGGGCCTTTTGATAGAACGGTAGAAGTGATGGGAGAGGATTGGCTGTAACGTCTCATTGACAAGTGTGGACTTTCCACTGCCGCTGACGCCTGTCACAACAATGAGTTCACCGAGCGGGAAAGAAATGTCGACATGCTTGAGATTATTACCAGATGCTCCCTTGATAATAAGGTTGTGTCCATTGCCATTTCTTCTTTTCTGAGGGATAGGAATGGATAATGTTCCGTTTAGATAATTTGCTGTAACCGAGTTGGTTTTGAGTATTTCTTCAGGCGTTCCTTGAAAGACAACCTCGCCTCCTTTTCTGCCTGCACGAGGACCGATATCGATGATGTAATCGGCATTGAGCATCATGTCTTGATCGTGCTCTACAACGATGACGGTATTCCCTAAATCACGCAGTTCTTTTAGCGAACGAATCAGTCGCTCGTTGTCACGTTGATGAAGACCGATGCTCGGTTCATCCAGGATATAGAGCACGTTGACCAATTGCGAACCAATCTGTGTAGCCAGACGGATGCGTTGACTTTCTCCACCAGAGAGTGAAGCTGACTGACGATTCAGGGCCAGATAGTCTAGTCCGACTTCAAGCAGGAAGTCGAGTCGGGTTCTGATCTCTTTAAGAATCTCATGGGCTATCTGTTGCTGTTGGTGATCCAGATGGTCTTCCACCTGATCGAGCCATTCGCGCAGTTCACTGATATCCATCGCTGCCAGTTCGGAGATGTTCTTGTCCCAGATACGATAGGAGAGAGCCTCACGGTTGAGTCGCTGTCCGTGACATTCCGGACATTCGCATTCTTCCAGAAACTGATCAGCCCATTTCTGACCAGATGTCGATTCGTCATTTTCCATGACATTTCTCAGGTATTTGATAATGCCGTCGAAACTGACAAAATAGTCGCTGGTGGTATGAACCAGTTCCTTTTCGATCCTGACATTTTCCAGAGAACCATAGAGTATTTCCGTCATGGCCTCTTCAGGAATGTCCTCGATGGGTGTCTTCAGATCAAGATCGTATTTCTTTAGCAAGGCATCGATCTGCCAGAAGATCATCTGATTCTTGTATTTACCTAATGGTGCGATGCCGCCTTCATAGATGCTGACCTTGTTGTCGGGAATTACCTTTTTCAGGTCTATCTCGTTGATGGTACCCAGTCCCTTGCAATGCGGACAAGCGCCTTGAGGAGAGTTGAATGAGAAATTATTAGGTGCAGGGTCGCTGTAACTGATACCCGTTGTGGGACACATCAACCGTTTGGAGAAATACTTGACAGCATTGGTGTCCTTGTCGAGAATCATGATGAGGCCTTCGCCCTGTTTCATGGCTATCAAGATACTTTTCTTGAGACGTTCGTCAGGAGTGTTTGGTGTACCAGGTGTCTCTGGCTTCACCTGCATCTTGTCGATTACCACTTCAATGTCATGGTTCTTGTAACGGTCGACCTTCATACCTCTGACAATCTCTTTGATCTCTCCATCCACACGGATGTTCAGATAGCCTTTGCGTCGCATTGATTCGAAGAGTTCGCGATAGTGACCTTTTCGACTGCGTACCAATGGGGCTAAAATATAGATCCGCTTTCCCTGATAGTCGTGAAGGATCATGTCGATCACTTTCTCTTCCGTATATTTCACCATTTCCTCGCCGGTCATATAACTGTATGCCTTTCCTGCACGGGCATAGAGCAGACGCAAATAGTCGTAAATCTCCGTTGTCGTACCTACGGTAGAACGTGGATTACGGTTGGTGGTTTTCTGTTCGATACTGATGACGGGAGAGAGACCTGTAATCTTGTCGACATCAGGTCGTTCCATGCCTCCTAGGAAATTACGGGCATAGGCTGAGAATGTCTCAATATAACGTCGCTGACCTTCGGCAAAGATGGTGTCGAAAGCCAATGAAGATTTGCCTGAACCACTAAGGCCAGTAATGACTGTCAGGGTGTTTCGCGGAATGACAACGTCAATATTCTTTAGATTATGTACGCGAGCACCGTAAACGCAGATCCTTTCGTCTTCTCTGCTCATCATCGGTTATTGACTGTTTGAGGTCCCCTCAGTATAGCCTCGCAGTAGGTTGACATCTTTCCGGATATTGTAATCTTGACCATCTGCTCCCTTGGCCTTTACCAGAACGAAATAAGTACCTTGTTTGACATCATTGCCGCGATAGGTACCATCCCAGCCACCTTCCAGGTTTGTCCATTCATAAAGTTTTTGTCCCCAACGGTTGAAGATGTAGGCATGGAATTCGACGATATTCTGATAACTCTTGACCTTGTAAACGTCATTGATCTGATCGTTGTTAGGTGTGAAGGTGTTAGGCATGACCAAGATGCTCGTCAGCACATCAGTGCTGTCAGAAGCTACGCTGTCTTTATCGGCCACTTCCTGGGCCTGAGCAGACAGTGCTATAAGGGTCATAAATGACAATAAGATGGTTTTTATTGTTCTCATTTTACTTATTTTGAGTGCAAAGATACAAAATATTTCGTAATTCATAGTTCATAGTTCATAGTTTTTTTGTACTTTTGCACGGTAAAATGTAATATTTTGGACTTATGACGCGAATTGTAAGATATTTAATCCTGTTTTTGGCCATCTTCTTCTCAACGGATATGGCCTTTGCCCAGGTATCTGAACAGATCAGGGGACTTCACAAGGTAAAGCGTAAGGAAACCATTTTCGGAATAGCCCGACAGTATGATATTCAGATAGAAGATTTGATTCAGGCCAACCCTGAAATGCGAAAGCCTGAATATGAACTCAAAAAAGGTGATGTGATCCGAATCCCCTATCCGAAAGGGACGGCTCCTGCCATCGTGACACCTACACCAACTGTTCAGGCGCCAGTTACTACCTCTGCTGTCAGTTCTAAAGCCGATGATGTTCGTGAACGAGCCATTCGGGTAGGGGTGATGTTGCCTCTGCATAATATCAATGGCGATGGACGTAGGATGGTGGAGTACTATCGTGGTATCCTGATGGCCTGTGACAGTCTGAAACAATTGGGCATCTCTGTCGACCTGCATGCTTGGAACACGCCAGAGGATGGTAATATCTCAACCGTCTTGGCTGATCAGGCAGCTGCAGAGTGCGACATTATCTTTGGTCCGCTGTATTCGAAGCAGATGGATGCTCTGTCGAATTTCGTCACAGCACATGACATCCGGTTGGTGATTCCTTTTTCTATCAGTGCACCGCAGTTGTTGACCAACCGCAATATCTTCCAGATATGGCAGTCGCCTACCAATATCAATGATGCTACTATTACTCATTTCCTTGAGCGTTTTAGCAATTATCATCCCGTCTTTATCGACTGTAATGACTCGACCAGTAAGAAAGGGAACTTCACTTTCGGACTGCGTCGTCAGTTGGAGAATCGTCAGATAGAGTACAGTGTTACCAATCTGAAGTCTAGTGAGAATGCTTTCTCTAAGGCTTTTAGTCAGACCAAACCGAACATCGTTATTCTTAATACAGCCCGTTCTCCGGAATTAGGAGTTGCTTTTGCTAAGATTAATAGCTTGAAGTTCAGTTTGCCCAATATCAATATCACGATGTTTGGTTATACAGAGTGGCTAATGTACACACGTACCCATCTTGATAATTTCTATAAATATAACACTTATATTCCGTCAGTATTCTATTACAACCCATTGTCCTCTCAAACGACCCGTCTGGAACAGAAGTACCGTTGGAATTTCCACACAGATATGCAGAATGCCCTTCCTCGTTTTGCTCTGACAGGTTTCGATCATGCCTACTTCTTCTTAAGAGGACTGCATAAGTACGGAAAGTCGTTTAATGGTGCCGCCGGTATGTTTGGCTATGCTCCAGTACAGACGCCTTTAGTGTTTGAACGGATGGGAAATGGCGGTTTACAGAATCATAGCCTGCTTTTTGTGCATTATATGCCGGAGCACAGAGTGGAATCGATCAAGTTTTAATAAAAGGTAAAAAGGTAAGTAAATGAAGAAAGTGATAATAGGGTTTCTTAGGTGTATGGTAAAGGTTTTACCTTTATACCTTTTTACTCTTTTACCTTTAAATGCTTCTGCACAAGTGGGAGAATACCGAACTGATTTTGCGATTGGCTTCAATGGTGGCTATTCCTTGAGTTCTATCGCATTTGTCCCAAAGGTCCCCCAGGGGCAACTTGGAGGCGTGACTGCTGGTTTCTCGGCTCGTTATACCTGTGAGAAATACTTTAAGAGCATTTGTGCTGTGGTGGGGGAGGTGAATCTCACTCAGATGGGATGGAAGGAGGATATCCTGGATTTCAACGACCAACCTGTCGTCCTGCATACCGATGAGACCCAGACTCTGAAATATTCACGTAAGATGAGTTATGTTCAGATTCCTGTTCTGGCCCGTCTGGGATGGGGACGTGAACGAAAAGGATTCCAGGCTTTCTTCCAGATCGGTCCGCAGATCGGTTTCTTCCTCAGCGAAAAGACCGAAACTAATTTCGACGTTCGCGACCCGGATTTCAATCCAGGAACGCGTGATAATCCAAACCCCTCTTATAAATACCAATCCTCCCGTGTTTCTGACGTTGTAGCGCAGGATACGATGGCTGTCGAGAATACGTTCGATTATGGTATTGCTGCGGGTGCAGGTCTGGAGTTCAGTCATCGCAAACTAGGTCATTTCCTTGTGGAAGGACGCTACTATTACGGTTTAGGTAATATTTACGGTAGTTCAAAACGTGACTATTTTGCCCGTTCCAACTTCGGAAGTATTATTATTAAGTTTACTTATCTCTTTGACATAATCAGAACCAAAGACTCTAAAATTAAATAATTATGTTCGAGAATCAACCTAAAGGTTTGTATGCGTTGGCATTAGCCAACACTGGTGAGCGTTTCGGCTACTACACGATGCTCGCTGTTTTCGCATTGTTCCTCCGTGCCAATTACGGACTCGATGCAGGTTGGGCAGGAGAGATCTACAGTGATTTCCTCATGCTCGTGTATTTCCTTCCTATCGTAGGCGGCTGGTTGGCTGACAGATTCGGCTTTGGTCGTATGGTTACCATCGGTATCCTGGTCATGTTTGCCGGCTATCTGTTGCTCTCTGTACCTCTGGGTGGCGACACACTGGCACTCGTTGTGATGCTTGCCGCTCTGGTGCTCATTGGTTTAGGAACAGGACTTTTCAAGGGTAACCTCCAGGTGATGGTGGGCGACCTCTACAATGACCCGCAGTACGCTGGACAGCGTGACTCAGGTTTCTCTATCTTCTACATGGCTATCAATATTGGTGCGCTCTTTGCTCCGACGGCAGCTGTGAAAATCATGGAGTGGGCTCAGCAAAATCTTGGTACGAGTGTCAACGACTCCTATCACTTCGCCTTCGCTGTAGCCTGTGCTTCATTGATCCTCTCCATTGCTATCTATTACATTTTCCGTGGTACCTTCCGTCATGTGGAAGGTGGTAAGAAAAAGGAAGGTGTGCAGGCAGAGGTAGAGGAATTGTCGAAAGAAGAGACCAAGGCTCGTATTATTGCTCTCTGTCTTGTCTTCGCTGTGGTCATCTTCTTCTGGATGGCCTTCCACCAGAACGGTCTGTCGCTGACTTATTTTGCTGACGAATTTACTGCCAAGACTTCTACGGGTGTTGAGAGCATGGCCTTCAATGTGTGGAACCTGGTGGCTATCATCTTCATCGTCTATGCCCTGTTCTCCTTGTTCCAGAGCAAGACCAGTAAAGGTAAGGCTATCTCTTTTGCAGTCATCGTGATTGCCTTGGTTTTCCTGTTCTTCCAATACGATGCAACTACGGGCCAGGTGGTAGCTGTCTCTGCACCTATCTTCCAGCAGTTCAACCCCTTCTATGTGGTAGCTTTGACACCTGTGTCACTTGCTATCTTCGGTGCCTTGTCGGCCAAGGGTAAGGAACCCTCTGCACCCCGAAAGATTGCCTATGGTATGGTGGTGGCAGGTTTGGCCTACTGTCTGATGGCTGTCGCTTCATTTGGTCTGCCGATGCCTCAGGTCACGATGGGTGCCGATGGTGAGCCGGTGGCTGTTCATGTGGCCGATGTCACACCGCAGCTGTTGATTTATACCTATCTCATTCTGACCTTCGCTGAGCTGTTGCTCTCGCCGATGGGTATCTCTTTCGTGTCGAAGGTGGCTCCCCCGAAGTACAAGGGTTTGATGATGGGTGGCTGGTTTGTGGCTACTGCCATCGGTAACAAACTGGTGGGAGTCGGTGGTTATCTGTGGGGTAATATCCCTCTTTGGGCAGTATGGAGTGTCTTTATTGCCCTCTGCCTGATCTCCGCCGTCTTTATGTTCTCTATCATGAAGCGCCTCGAGAAGGTCTGCTAAATGTTGTCGTTCATCCCATTTCTGGTACTGATTGTACTCATCACATGTTGCGTTGCCGTGTTTGGCAACGCAACACTAGATGGTGCCTCACAAGTGTCGTTGCTAGTGGCCTCGGCAGTCAGTGTGCTGATCGGTCATTTTTCGAAGCGTCTGGAATGGGAGAATCTTGAAAAGGAAATTACCGACAAGATAGCCAGTTGTACCCCCGCAATTATTATCTTGCTGTTGATTGGTGCTATCGGTGGTACATGGATGGTGTCGGGTATTGTGCCCACGATGATTTATTATGGTATGCAGATCATCCGTCCAGAGGTATTCTTCGTCAGCAGTAGTATTCTTTGTGCGTTAGTCAGTCTGATGATCGGCTCTTCGTGGACCACTGTTGCTACCATTGGACTAGCACTGATGGGTATCGGAAAGGCACATGGTTTTGATGACGGGTGGATTGCAGGTTCGATTATTACCGGCGCCTATTTTGGTGATAAGCTCTCACCCTTGTCTGATACGACTGTGCTGGCCTCCAGCGTCTCCGGTACACCACTCTTTACCCATATCCGTTATATGCTTTATACAACGGTGCCTACGTTCTGCATCTCGCTGATCATCTTCTTGATAGCGGGCTTTACGATGAATGTATCCGGACATGGCAATGTAGCGGAGTTTATGGAGGGGTTGCAACATACGTTTGTCATCTCACCATGGCTCTTGATAGTGCCCGTACTCACGGGTGTGATGATTGCCCGTCGCTGGCCATCGATGGTCGTGCTTTTCCTGGCCATCTTTCTGGCGGTCATCGTTGCCTTGCTGGTACAACCGCAACTTGTTCATCAGATTTCTGGTGAAGCTGGTTCAGGATTGCTCGCACAATACAAGGGCATGATGCAGGTGTGTTATGGCAGCACTGATATTGAAACGGGAATTCCTGTACTTAACGAATTGGTACATACCAGTGGTATGGCAGGTATGATGCCGACAATCTGGCTCATCATCTGTGCACAGACCTTTGGTGGTGCGCTTACAGCTACAGGACAGTTACAGGATCTGATGCGGATTGTACTGCGATTCGCCAGAGGAACGGCTTCTTTGGTCGCATCTACTGTGGGAACAGCCATCTTCTGTAATATTGCTATGGCCGATCAGTATCTTTCCATCATGCTCTCCAGTTCGATGTTCAAGGATACGTTCCGTCAGCGAGGCTACGAACCCAGATTGTTGAGTCGTTCGTGTGAGGATGGTGCTACGGTAACTTCAGTATTAGTGCCATGGAATACCTGTGGTCTGACGCAGAGTACTGTACTTGGCGTTGCCACTCTGGTCTATCTGCCTTATTGCTTCTTCAACTATCTCTCGCCGTTGATGAGTATCTTTATCGCCTCCATCGGTTGGAAGATTAAGCGTCATGCGAAGAATTAGGCTTCTGTTTCTCTGTTTATTTCCGTTACTTGCTTTTGGGCAATCGCTGACATTCGTTGAACTCAACTGCGAGAATCTCTTCGATTACTATGATGATGAGGGCAAGGATGATGCTGAGTACCTGCCTGAGGCCACTCGTCATTGGACCAAAAAACGCTATTGGCGAAAACTGAATAACATTGCCCAGGAACTGCTGTCGACATCTGATGAAGCCATCCCCGATTTGATTGCCCTTTGTGAAGTTGAAAATGATTCAGTTTTACATGCTTTGATACACCGTTCTCTGCTCCGTAATGCCGGCTATGAATATCTGATGACTTCTTCGCCAGATTTTCGTGGCATTGATGTGGCCTTGTTGTATTCACCTTTCTCTTTTGCGCCTATTAATAGTTATTCCGTTCGTGTCTCTCCGATAGAAGGTATGCGTCCCACGCGTGATATTCTCTATGCTTGTGGTGAAATCCTCTCTGGCGATACACTTCATGTCTTTGTCGTTCATGCACCAAGCCGATATGGAGGTGAGCGTTATAGCCGTCCTTTCCGCCAAGTTGTCGCTGATCGGCTTTGCCAGTCTGTTGATTCCATCCAAAGTTTGAACCCTGAGGCACTAATATTGATTGCCGGTGATTTCAATGATGGAGCTGATAGTCCGGCCCTCCGTCAAATCTGTCAGCATGGTATCCAGAATCTTACAAAAGATGCTAAGGGACAGAATGGAGTTCGGGGTACCTATCGCTATCAAGGCGAGTGGGAGAGTATAGATCATGTGTTAGGTTCGCCTTCTATATATAATAAGGTGGACACCGCCTTTATCCATTCTCCGAAATTCCTCCTTGAACCAGAAAAACTCTACGGCGGTTTTCGTCCCCGTCGTACCTACAATGGCATGCGCTATCAGCCTGGCTATAGCGACCACCTGCCTCTTGTGGTTCGTCTTAAATGGTAACTACTTTCTGATATTCGGTAATTGCAGACCGTAGCCTTTACGCTTGTCTACATACCACATGGTAAATGCAATCATTGCGGCACCAAGGGCGGTGAAGCCGAAGATCAGCATGGAAGTAGTGTAGGTGGGGTCGGTCTCGTTGGCACGACCTACGAACATAGGGATGATGGCACGTCCGAAGTTCTGGATAAAGAAGATCATCGAATAAGCCGTACCTAAACATTTCAGGGGGATGATCTTCGGTACACAAGGCCAGAGGGCAGCTGGGGCCAGAGAGTAGCCGATGCTGAGAACCACCATCAGAGCGATCGCGATGGTACTGCTATGCATCGGAAGCGAGAAGCCGAAATGAACGGCGGCCAGCATCAAAGCGCCTGTGATGACCAATGTCACGCCTTTGCCGTATTTGTCGTAGACGAGTCCGAAGAGCGGTGTCATCAGGATGGTACCGAAAGGTGCTATCGACGAGAAGAAGCCTGCGAGGTCAGGATCGACGCCATATTTCATTACCATCAGTTTTGTGGAAAATTTCAGGAAAGGTGAAACGGCGGAGTAGAAGAGTACGCAGAAAAGTGTGATGAGCCAGAAACCGGGATTGCGCAGGGTGACAAGGATGTCACCCCAGCGGAATTCATCGGAGGATTCAGAGCTCTCGGAGTTCTCGGAGTAATCAGAAGGTTTATCCAATCTGCGGTCCATGACACAGAAGACAAGGAATGCCAGCAGGCCGATGATGAGAAAGGCCAAAGCCACGAGTAATGGCGCAGAAAGTGTGAAGTGGCGGGCAATAGGGGCTGAGATGCTCAAGGCTGCAGCTGTTCCAAAGCGTGCCATCGCTAACTGGAGTCCCATGGCGAGCGCCAATTCATGGCCTGTGAACCAACGAACCATCGCTTTCGAGACAGTGATACCTGTCATCTCATAGCCTACACCAAAGATGGCGAAACCAAGGCTCGCCATCGCTACCGATGGCGGCAAGTGAATAGTGAATAGTGAATAGTGAATTGTATCGTCGAGGTCGGCGGTGACAGCGTAATATTTTATCAGTGTGCCGAGTACCATCAAAGAGCAGGCAAGTGTACCTGTAAAACGGATGCCCATCTTGTCGAGAATGATTCCCGAGAAGAAGAGCATGAGCAGAAAGACATTGATAAAGCTGCCTGCTCCGGAGAAGAAACCGTAATCCGATGGTGTCCAACCGAGACCACCTTGGCTTCGGGGCATCTCCAACAACGTCTCAAGGGGTGACATGATGTCGTTGACGAAATAGCCCATCATCATGGCGGTGGCTACGATGAAGAGCACCGTCCACCTTGCGACGGGGGAGTCGTTCAGATGACGTATGGCCTCGGAAGTTTTCATTTGCATCGGACTGACACGGACTTAATCGGACTGTTTTATTTGTATCGGACTGACGCGGACTTTATCAGACTGTTTGGGGAATGAGTCCGAGAAAGTCCGTGTTTGTCCGATGCTTATTGTTTTTTGACCGGATCGCAGGTAAGGCCGCAGCCCAGTTTCTTGAAGATCTTACGGTCTACCTCAGAGAGCATGACGGTGGTGTGAACCTGACAATAGCGTAGTCGTGGCAATTGTTCCAAAGCCTTCCTGCAATTGTCGTCATGGGTAGAGAGCACGCTGAGAGCCACCAACACCTCGTCGGTATGTAGACGTGGGTTCTTGCCGCCCAGATATTCTATCTTCGTCTTCTGAACTGGTTCGATCAGACTCTGTGGAATCAATTTGACCTCGTGGTCAATGCCAGCCAGATACTTGGTGGCATTGAGCAACAGAGCTGCACTGCACCCTAAGAGCGGCGTTGACTTAGCAGTAATGATGGTGCCGTCTTCGAGTTCGATAGCGGCTGCCGTGTGACCACTCTGGATCTTCTTCTCATAAGCGGCCACTGTCACCTTACGGGTAGCAGTAGATATCTTCGCCTGATTAAAGAGCATACGGATCTTATTGACCTCACTCTCATTATCAGCACCATCAGCCATCTTATTGGTGGCTGTGTAGAAACGACGGATAATCTCATCGCGAGAGGCATCACAGCATACCTCATCGTCAGAGATACAGAATCCAATCATATTAACGCCCATATCCGTAGGCGACTTATATGGATTCTCACCATAGATACCCTCGAAGAGCGCGTTCAGTACAGGGAAGATCTCCACATCGCGGTTGTAGTTGACGGCGGTCTTGCCGTAGGCTTCCAAATGGAAGGGGTCGATCATATTCACGTCGTTGAGATCGGCAGTGGCGGCTTCGTAGGCGATGTTGATGGGATGCTTCAGCGGGAGGTTCCATACGGGGAATGTCTCAAACTTGGCATAACCAGCACGGATGCCACGTTTGTTCTCGTTGTAGAGCTGCGAGAGACAGGTTGCCATCTTACCAGAGCCAGGACCTGGAGCCGTTACAATAACCAGTGGACGGGTGGTTTCTACATAGTCGTTCTTTCCGAAACCTTCGTCACTGGCGATGAGTTCCACGTTGTGGGGATAGCCGTCGATGGGGTAGTGGATATACGACTTGATGCCCATACGCTCAAGTCGATGCCGGAACTGGTCGGCTGCATGCTGACCGTTGTAATGGGTAATCACCACACTACCCACCATAAACTGACGGAGCATAAACTCATCACGCAGACGCAGTACATCCTCGTCGTAGGTGATGCCAAGGTCGGCACGGATCTTGTTCTTCTCAATATCCTCAGCGCTGACCACAATGATAATCTCGATGCTGTCGCGCAATTGTCCCAGCATACGGAGTTTGGAATCGGGCTTGAAGCCTGGCAGCACACGTGAGGCATGGTGGTCGTCGAAGAGCTTGCCACCAAGTTCCATGTAGAGTTTACCGTCGAACTGGGCGATGCGCTCCTTGATATGCTCAGACTGAATCTTGAGATATTTCTCGTTGTCGAATCCTATCTTCATACTATTCCTGAATATTTGGGAGTTCGAGACCAATACCTTTCTTCTTGTCGACGGCTTTCAGTACGAAGCCAAGGATAAGGGCTGCTACACCCAGACAGGCCAGCATCACTAATGGAGCCGTATAATCGAACTGTGTGGGATCGGTGACACCGGGATTCGTTTTGTCAAGTACCTTGCCGATGAGCAGTGGGAAGAGCCAGAGACCGATGTTCTGAATCCAGAAGATCAGCGCGTAGGCTGAGCCAATCACCTTGGCATCCACCAGTTTCGGTACAGAGGGCCAGAGTGAGGCGGGAACCAAAGAGAAACTAGCGCCCAGCACAAGGATGGTGGCATATGCGATAATGATGCCTCCTACTGCATTACCCTTGAACATCGGGAGGATGAAGGCGAACGTCAGATGACAACCAATCAGCAACAGCGAACCAAGCACTAGCATCGAGGCTGCCTTACCATGATGATCGAGATAAGATCCCAAGATCGGGGTGATCAGCACTGCGAGCAGTGGGAATACTGCGAAAATCGACTCAGCTGACTGACGCATATAACCCATATAACAATAGGTAACGAGGGCGATGATTGAGATTGCCAACAGACCGTATTTCATATTGGCTTTCTTCTGGAAGTTTGAGGCGAAACCTGCGGCGGCCACGATGAGCATAATGACATACTGTACAATGGTTACCGACGAGTTGGCCCAGAACGAATCAGCGTCTGGCGGCGTCAGTGTCAGGTTACATTGTAGCATGTTTACAGCGTACTTCTGGAAGGGGAAGATGGCCGAATAATAAAGTACGCAAAGCAGGGCCACAATCCAGAAACCGCTGTCGCTGAGGATCTTGCCAATATCACTGACCTTGAACGGATCGTCTTTCTCCTCGGCCTCACCAGTCTGAGCATCGAGCTTCTGATCCATGAAGAAATAGACGATGGTCATGATCAAGGCGATACACATCAGCACGACACCGAAGGCTACGGAACGGGTTACTGAGATCTGTCCACCCAGACGGGCAAAGAATGGCGAGAAAATCATACACGTGGCAACACCCAGACGGGCAAGAGCCATTTCAGAACCCATCGCCAGTGCCATCTCACGCCCCTTGAACCACTTCACGATTCCTCTTGATACGGTGATACCCGCCATCTCACAGCCACAGCCGAAGATCATGAATCCACAGGCTGCAAACTTGGCTGACGCAGGCATGCCCTCATAGAAGGGTGAAACACCTAATTCATCGAAGATGGGGATGTAATTCAGGTTGTTCGTAAACCAGGTCTCGAGTCCGCTGCCCATAAAGCTCTCGCTGACGGCATACCATTTGATGCAGGCGCCAACCAACATCACGGCTGCACTCAAAACAGCAGTGAAGCGAACGCCCATCTTGTCGAGAATGATACCCGCAAAGATGAGGAAGAACACGAATACGTTGAGGAATACCTCTGAGCCCTGCATCGTACCGAAGGCTGTGGAGTCCCAACCGCGGGTCTCCTGCATCAGGTCCTTGATGGGCGAGAGGATGTCCATGAAGATGTAGCTGCAGAACATCGCTAGGGCGAGCAGCAGCAAAGCGGTCCACCGCATACCGGCGGAATCGCGCAGAGTTTTCTGAATAGCTTGAGTCATATTTCTTTATTTTCTGATTATTCTGATTTTACTTTAACCAGCGGTCAAGCCAGTTAAAGAACGTCCGCTGCCAAAGCACGCCGTTCTGGGGTTTCAGCACCCAGTGGTTCTCATCAGGGAAGATGAGCAATTCGGCGGGGATACCTTTCATACGAGCGGCATTGAAGGCCGACATACCCTGTGTGGCATTGATGCGGTAGTCCTTCTCACCGTGAATGCAGAGGATGGGCGTATCCCATTTCTCCACCATCTTGTGTGGCGAGTCGTGGTAAGTCTTCTTGGCGTTGGGCAGCTGCGGACGATGCCAGTAAGCCTCGTCGTACTCCCAGTTCGAGAACCAGTTCTCCTCTGTTTCGGTGTACATCGCGGCGAGGTTAAAGGCACCATCATGAGCGATGAACGCCTTGAAACGTTTCTCGTGGATGCCGGCCAGATAATAGACGGAGAAACCACCGAAACTGGCACCGACAGCACCTAAGTGGTCTTTATCTACGTATGACAGATTATTGGCGGCATCATCGATAGCAGCCAGATAGTCCTGCATGCATTGACCCGTCCAATCGCCTGAAATCTCTTCGAGCCATTCTTGTCCGAAGCCAGGTAAACCACGACGGTTAGGCGCTACAACAATATAACCTTGCGAAGCCATAATCATGAAATTCCATCGATAGCTCCAGAACTGAGAGACAGGACTTTGAGGACCACCCTCGCAGAAAAGTAGGGTAGGATATTTCTTCGATTCGTCAAAGTTCGGAGGAAGAATGATCCATGTCAGCATTTCTTTTCCATCACTTGTTTTCACCCAACGCTGCTGAACAGTTGGTTTGGCCAACTGATCGAGAATATGTTTGTTCTCGAAAGTCAGTTGGGTGATTGCCGTCTTTTCGGGTTTCTTGAAATTCGGAGTGACGATATACAAATCAGCAGGTGAGGTGAAGTTATGACGCTCCATCAACAACTGTTTCCCATTGTTCATCAGATGGATAGAACCGAAGTCATCCCATGTCTCAGTCATCTTTTTCAGTTCTCCCTTCCAATTGATGGCATAGAGATTCTCTGTAGCGTGCCAGACACCGATGAAATAGATCATGGCATCCTTCGAATCGCTCCAAACAAAAGCATCGACATTCGAGTCAAATGATTCTGTGAGATATTTCTTTTCGCCTGTCGCTAAATCGTAGCAACACAGACGGTTACGGTCGGCCTCATAGCCATTGCGCTCCATCGAGAGCCAGGCAACATACTTGCCGTCGGGTGAGAACTGCGGGTTCTGGTCGTAGCCCACATTGTTTTTCAGATTCTCTGGGGCATTCACCTTCTGATACTTCATCGAGGTGGTCGGATCGATCTCCGGCTCCACATATCCCTCGGGTTTGCAGAGGTTCTTCGTCTCGCGCGTACCTATATTATATATATAAATGTCGCTGTCGGTAGAGATGGAGTAGGCGAGACCCGTCTTCTTGCGACACGTATAGGCGATCTGCTTGGAGTCGGGACTCCAGTCCAACTGCTCTATGCCGCCAAAGGGCTCCATCGGACATTCGTAGGGCTCACCCTCCAGAATATCGACCTCGGCGTCATTATCAATTCTCAATTCTCCATTTTCCATTGTCACATTAGTGACAAACGGATGTTGGATACTCTCCACATAGTGATCCCAGTGCCGATACATCAAGTCTGTTACCAGACGTCCCGTTGCCTTGGGCAGGTCATCGGGATTCTTCTTGATGATCTCATAGAAATCAATGCTATGCAGTAGGATCACTTTCTTGCCGTCGGGTGAGAACTTGAAGCCCTCGATATCCTTTGAAGTATTGGAAATCTGCTTGCGATCAGTACCATCTGGATTCATCGTCCAGATCTGTCCGCCTGTAAGGAAGACAATCTTACCGTTCAACCATGTGGGATCGGTCTCTGATTTTGTTCCTGTGGTCAGTGTCGTGTTGCCAGTACCGTCAGCATTGATGACGGCAATCTTCTGCTGACTCTTATTGGCTTTCACACTGTAATAGCCTACCTGATAGACAATCTGTTTGCCATCAGCACTCGCCTCACAAGCACCGATACGTCCCATCGCCCAAAGTGCCTCTGGGGTCATCAGGTTACTGGTGAGTTTGATATTCTGTTTTCCGATTTTCACGTCTTCTGCTTTGCTTGGAGAACCTAGAAGGACCAGACCTACTAGGATAGCTAGATATCTCTTCGTTCTCATATCGTTATTTTTTTTGCTGGTTCATTCTCTGTTTCTGCAATTCCTCAGCCTGTTTCTGCATGGCTTCAAGACGAGCAGCCAGACCGCCGGTTTTCTTCTTGGGATTGTTTTTGTTCTCCTTGAAGCGGGCTTCGAGGATGGCAAGCAGTTTCTCGTCGTTGGTCGTCTTGCGGAGTGTCCACATGATGATTGATGAGAAGAATAGTGAGATGAAGTAGTAGAAGTTCAGACCGCTGGAGTAGTCGTTGAACATAAAGAAGAACATCAGCGGCATGAGATACATCATATACTGCATATATTTCATCTGCTCGGCCTGAGCACCCACCATCTGATCCTTCTGCTGACGCATGGTAAACCACGAGTAAAGGATGTTAGAACCACAGAACAAGAGACACGACAGCGACAGATGATCGCCGATACCCCAGATGTGGGAGTTCCATGAGATGATGGGGTCATAGGTAGCAAGGTCTTCCATCCAGAGGAACGACTGACCGCGCAACTGAATGGCATTGGGTACGAACCAGAACATGGCAATCCAAATAGGCATCTGAATCAGCATCGGCAGACAGCCGCTCAATGGTGATACACCATATTGCGAGTACAACTGCATCATCGCCTGTTGTTTCTTCATCTGATCCTCGGGCTTGTCGTACTGCTTGGTAGCCTCGTCGAGTTTTGGTTTCAGTACACGCATCTTGGCCGATGACATATAACTCTTCTTCACCATTGGGAAGGTGATGGCTTTCAGCAAGAGGGTAATCAGGATCAGCACGATACCCATCGGGAAGCCCCATGAAGCCAGCCAGTCGAAGACATAGAGTGTAAACCAACGGTTGATCAAGCGGAAGAGCCACCAACCTAAATTCACTAGTTGCTCCAAGTCGAGGTCTTTGCCAAACTGACTCTGCTTCTCCACCGACTGAATCAGACGGAAGTCATTCGGACCGATATACATCTCAAACTGCGAGGGCTTCTGACCTGAGGGGTCGAAAGCTGTGCGGAGTTTGGCATCAAACTGTTTCAGATAGCCCGACTCCTTCGGATCCTGTACACTAGCAAGGGTAGAACCTCCTGAGAAATTATCTTTAGAAATCAGCGCAGCACTGAAGAACTGGTTACGGAAGGCCACCCAGTCGAGTGTCTCCTCGATGGTTTTGGTCTTGTCCTCTGTTTCCGACAGATTATCGGTAGATCCACCCTGGGCCTCTTTATAGAACAGTGCTGTATAGCGGTTCTCAAAATAGAAACCTTTCTCCTGCTGACGGCTGTGACCATTCCACTCGATGTCCATCTCCTTATAAGTCGGAGCAAACATTCCACCGAGTCCATTAGCTGTTAATGAGAAATGCAGCAGATGATCCGGGCCGAGGAGATAATCCAACACGATACTACCGCCATCAGAGGCCTGAGCAGTCATGGTGACTGTCGAATCGCTGATGTTCGATGGGGTAAAGTAGAGGTCCTGAGTGATGATATTATCCTGTTTGCCTGACAGCAGGAAGTTCATCCGCTGGTCCTGCTTGTCAAACAGCGTCACATCTTTATTGCCATTCTTATCGGTGAAGTTCTTGATGACGGCCTTGGTCATCGTACCGCCCTTGGTGGAGAATGTCAGTTCAACTTTCTGATTCTTCAGTACGATTTCCTCTTCGCTGCCATTCAGTGCACCAAAGAACAAAGCGGTGGAATCCTCCTTTGCTGATTCTGCCTCTGCTTTCTTAGCGGCAGCCTCTGCTTTCTGTTTCTTTTCTGCATTCTCTTTCATGACAGCAGCGATACTGTCTTCCTTACGCATGGCCTCCATCTGTTCTGCAGAAGGTTGGTTGTACCAACTGAAACCAATGAGCACCAACGCAATCAATACAAATCCGATAATAGTGTCTCTATTCATTGTTTAATTTCTTTTTGTTTCTATTATATTTAATGTACGCGCAAATCAAGGTGCAAAATTACAACTTTTTTTTGGCAATTCGGCAGAATAAACAAAAAAAATCGTAACTTTGCACTCAGTTATGAGAAAAATCGCATTATTATTTGCGGTAACCTCTGCGCTCAGCGCGAGTGCCGTGCAGCCAAATGACAGCCTGAAAGGACAGTATTATCGACTGTTTACGCCGTTGACATTCTACCACAATGTGGCAACTCATGCTTTGTCTCTAGATGAGACAGATCAGGTTGATGATGAAGTCGACAATGCCCTATTGGCCGTCTATCTGAACCGTCCTGATCTTGTGAAGACCACAGAGACCGACCTTCAGGAAACTGGCTCAGTCCGCGAAGATGTGGACCAGCCGATAGAAAATACCCTTGATTTCGTGGAACAGGTAGAAGCCCCTATTATGGAGTTCCAGGATGAGGCGCCTGTAGAGGTCGACGTTCAGAAACCCAAATTCTGGACACGAAAGGGCGATGGCTTTTTGCAGTTCATGCAGAATTATGTGTCTGGCAACTGGTACAAGGGTGGTGAGTCTAACTATTCTGCCGTTGGTGCGTTGACCTTAGAGGCCAATTATGACAATAAGAACAAGTGGAAGTGGGACAATAAACTGGAGTTGAAACTCGGATTCCAGCGCACCAGTACCGATTCTGTGCATAAGTACAAGTCGAATGAAGACCTGATCCGTTATACGGGTAAAATTGGACTCGAGGCTACAAAGAAATGGTATTACACCCTCCAGTTGATTGCCTATACACAGTTTACCCGCGGTTTAAAGGCCAATGATACCAAAACCTATTCAGATTTCATGTCACCGTTTAATTTGAATGTCGGTCTTGGTATGGATTACAAGGTGGAGGCCTTCGATAAGAGACTCACAGGAACTGTTAACTTGTCGCCCATCGCCCTGAACTATCGTTATGTCGACCGTTCTTGGTTTAACGGATCAGATTGGTTCCCCTCTCGTCATGGTGTCGACGATGGCAAGCATTCTTTGTTGGATTTCGGTTCTCAGATCACAGCCGATCTCGAATGGAAACTTAATGACATTGTGAAGTGGAAGAGTCGTTTCTATGCCTTTACCTCCTATAAGCGTACAGAGATCGAGTGGGAGAATACCTTCGCTTTGCAGGTGAGCAAATACATAAGTGCCAACCTCTTCCTCTATCCTCGATTTGATGATTCAGGCAAACGGGATTCTGATTTAGGTTACTGGCAGTTTAAGGAATACAGTTCAATAGGTTTCAACTATACGTTCTAAAAAACAAATCACCCGCCTCGTGGCGGGTGATTTGTTTTATTCTGTAGCTTCTGTCATATCCCCTTCTATATAGAGTCGGGTCATTTCCACAGTGCCATTTGTTCTGACGGTGATGATCTTCTTAAAGTGACCGGGGAATTTACCGGTTCCGTTATAGGTGACTTTGATCTCACCCTTCTCGCCTGGTTTTACAGGAGTCTTAGTATACTCGGGAACGGTGCATCCACAACTTGCCACAGCCTGATTGATCACCAACGGCAGTTCGCCAACGTTAGTGTAAGTGAAAGTGCAAGTCACCACGGGATTCTTCTCAGAGAAAGTCCCGAAATCATGGGTCAACTTGTCGAATTTTATCTCTGCTGGTTTCTGTGCCAGCGCTGCTGTCATTCCACAGATGAGCAGCAGGGTCATAACTACTATCTTCTTCATAATTTGACGTTTTTATTCATTTTCGGGGCAAAGATACAAAATAATTCATAATTAATAATGCATAATTCATAATTTTTATGTAATTTTGCACCTCAATAGGATAAAAAGTTAATAAATATGTATAGAAGTAAGACTTGTGGAGAGCTTAGGCTCCAAGATGCAGGCAGTGTGGTAACACTTGCCGGATGGGTACAGCGAAGCCGTAAGATGGGTGGTATGACCTTCGTCGATCTTCGCGATCGTTATGGACTGACGCAGCTTGTTTTCAATGAGGCAGATGATGCTCAACTTTGTGAGCGTGCCAACAAACTGGGACGTGAGTTCTGTATTCAGGTGAAGGGTGAGGTCAGCGAGCGCCAGAGCAAGAACCCCAAGATGCCAACGGGTGATATCGAGATTCTGGTGAAGGAACTGAACATCCTCAGCGAGAGTCAGACACCGCCGTTTACCATTGAGGATAATACTGATGGTGGCGATGATATCCGTATGAAGTACCGTTATCTTGATTTGCGTCGTAACGCTGTTCGTAAGAATCTTGAATTGCGTCACCGTATGACCATCTTGATTCGTAACTTCCTGGATGGTAAGGATTTCATTGAGGTGGAGACACCGATTCTGATTGGTTCTACTCCTGAGGGAGCCCGTGACTTTGTGGTACCTTCTCGTATGAATCCCGGACAGTTCTATGCCCTGCCTCAGTCTCCGCAGACCTTGAAGCAGTTACTGATGGTTTCTGGTTTCGACCGTTATTTCCAGATTGCCAAGTGTTTCCGTGATGAGGACCTGCGTGCTGACCGTCAGCCCGAGTTCACACAGATCGACTGCGAGATGTCATTCGTAGAACAGGAGGATGTGCTTCAACTCTTCGAGGATCTGGCTCGTCATCTGTTCAGGGAGGTCCGTGGTGTTGAACTTCCCCCATTGCAGCGTATGACCTGGCATGAGGCTATGCGTCGTTTCGGATCTGATAAGCCCGACCTTCGTTTTGGTATGGAGTTCGTGGAGTTGATGGATCAGCTCAAAGGCACCGGTACCTTCCCCGTCTTCAATGATGCTAACTACATCGGTGGTATCTGCGTTTCTGGTTGTGCTAACTATTCTCGCAAACAACTCGATGAACTCACCGAGTTTGTGAAGCGTCCGCAGGTGGGGGCCAAGGGTTTGGTGTATGTGAAATTCAATGAGGATGGCACTGTGAAGTCTAGCATTGATAAGTTCTATGAGCCTGAGGTTTGGGCTAAGGTCAAGGAGGCAACAGGTGCCAAGGATGGCGACCTCGTGTTGATTCTCTCTGGTGACAATGCCAATAAGACCCGCATCCAACTCTGTACCCTCCGTCTGGAGATGGGCGATCGTCTTGGACTGCGTGATAAGGACAACTTTGTCTGTCTGTGGATTGTCGACTTCCCGCTCTTCGAGTGGAGTGATGAGGAGCAGCGTTTGATGGCCACTCACCATCCGTTCACCATGCCTAATCCTGATGATATTCCTCTGTTGGATACCGCTCCTGAAAAGGTGCGTGCTGTGGCGTATGACTTCGTCTGCAATGGCGTTGAGGTCGGTGGTGGTTCACTCCGTATCCACGATGGTAAGTTACAGGAGAAGATGTTCCAGATTCTGGGCTTCACTCCCGAACGTGCAATGGCACAGTTTGGCTTCCTCATCAATGCCTTCAAATATGGTGCACCACCCCATGCTGGTCTTGCCTTCGGTCTCGATCGTTTTGTGTCTCTGATGGCAGGTCTCGACAGCATTCGTGACTGTATTGCTTTCCCGAAAAACAACAGTGGTCGTGATGTCATGTTGGATGCTCCTGGCGAGTTGGATCCGAAGCAATTGGATGAGCTGAACTTGAAGGTGGAGCTCAAAGAATCAGTTGACTTACATCAAGAATAGTTTGTTTTTCGTCAAAAATGCTTAAATATCAATAAGTTGTCTGAAATAATAGTGCTAATTTTGCACCCGTAAATTAGAAAGAAGTATAAATCTTCAATAAGAGTATTAATTTTTTTAAGTATTATGGCAGAAAAGAAAGCAACAGCAAAGAAGGCCGCCGCTCCTAAGGCAGCCGCTGAAAAGAAGGCCGCTCCCGCAAAGAAGGCCGCACCTGTAAAGAAGGCCGCCGCTCCTAAGGCAGCTGCAAAGGCCGCATTCGTAGTAAACGCAGAGAATGCTGGTTTCAAGGCAGGTGATGTTTATCAGGCACTGGCAGCAGCTGGTAAGGCTCTCACCGTTAAGGAGATTGCTAAGGCTGCAAAGATTTCTGAGGAGGAGACTCTTCTCGGTCTGGGTTGGCTCTTCAAGGAGGGCAAGCTCGCTAACGATGCAGAGAAAGTTACATTGGCATAAGACAATTAACAGCAAATAAAAAAAGGTCGGTAAAACAATTTTTACCGACCTTTTTTATAGATGTTTGTATACATCCTCGTAGAGTTCATGCAACCTTTCTGCCGTTTGTTTCCAAGAGAACAATTTGGCACGTTCGATACCTACTTTTTCCTGTTGACGATAGAAGTCGTCATCCCTCTCCAACTTGAGCATCATGTTTGCAATCTCGTCAGGATTTTCCGGGTTCACCAGAATCGCATAAGGTCCGCCAATCTCAGGCATGGAGGACGTGTTAGAGGTAATCACAGGCGTACCACAAGCCATTGCCTCCAACAGAGGGATACCGAAACTCTCCCTCAGTGATGTATAGAGGAATGCGAATGCGTTATTATAGATGTTTGGCAGATCGCTATTCACAATATAGCCTGGCATGACAATCATCTTGCGGATGCTTTCAATGCCGTTTCGCATCAGGATATCATTCAAATACTGCCTATCCAGATCTGCCATCAGCAACTTCCGTTTGACATCCGATTTTTCCAAGTATTTCGAATAGGCAATCAGTGTACGCTCGGTATTCTTTTTCGGGTCTGTATTTCCGAGGAAAAAGAAATAGCCCGCCTCGTCAATATACTTCTGATAAGTGAATTCTTCAACCACCGAAGGCTTAAACCATTCGTTGTATCCATTATAGATCATCGCCATCCGTTCACGGGGGATCGATAGTTTTGACATGATATTGTTGAGCTCGAATTCAGAAACGGTAATGATGCGTTTGCATTTCTTCAAGATGCGTGGCACTACCAGTCTCCGATAGAACCATCCAAGATTCTGGTAGAAAGACTGGTTCGTCTTATCCCTTCCTTCTAAGAAGATGATGTCGTGAAGTGTTAGTATCAGTGGCACCTTACAGCGCAAAGGAGCGGTGTTACTGGTACAGTGGAGCATGTCAAGATTCAGTTCACTGATAGCCCGTGGTAAGGCTATCTGTTCCCACATGGGGTAGAAACCATTGCCGATTTCCATGATATGAACATTATGGGAATCTTTTAGACAATGGTCTTCACCGGGCGCCACGAATACGAAATATTCGTTTCTGGTGTCCATCTTCTGCAATTCCTTGATTTCTTCCAGAACCACATAGTCCATGCCATGCTTGTTCTTTCTGAATATCCGCTGTGCTTCTATACCTATTCTCATATCTGCTTGATCACTTTAGCGGGCACCCCTGCCACGAGCGAGTGGGGGGGTACATCCTTGGTTACTACTGCACCGGCAGCCACCACAGAGTGTTGTCCGATGCTCACACCTGGCAGGATGGTGGCATTCGCACCAATCCAGATGTCATCTTCTATCGTGACAGGCGCTGTTGATACGCCTTGTTCGTCGATTCGCTTCTCTGTATCAGGGAAATTATGGTTCAACGCCGTCACCGTAATCCCTTGCGCCAGATTCACATGGTTGCCAATCGTCACAGGACCGATAATCGTATTGTGTAGTCCTATACGGGTATGGTCACCGATAATCACATCGCCCACCGCATTGTTGATGCAACTGAACGACTCGATGACGCTATAGTCTCCTAATGAAAACTTCCGATAGGGAGGTGTGTCCATTCTCACAGAACAATGAACCACCGAGTGCTTGCCTCTATGTTGATAGAGTGGGGCCAGCATTCGGACATACCAGCGAGGCCGCGTCTGAACCTGATTCATGATGAGCCAGTCAACGAGTCTTTTCAACTTCGGGTTGTTTTTGAAGCCCTCCCTGATCTGTTCGCTATTCATTTTTCCCGTTTATTTTTGCAAAGATACAAAGTTTTATTGATAGTTCCAAATTTTTTTATACTTTTCTGGCTTATTCGCCCTTTGTCTTCACAAAGAATCGCACAAACATGAAGTTGATGGGGGCGCTGATGGCAAACATTGGCCAGGGGGCCCACGCCTTATCCACGCCCACCCAAAGAAAGAAATTAAGCAACAGGGTTTGGATGCCCCAGTTCATCAAATGGCTGAATGCAAAGCCACCTGCTCGTTTTTTGTTAGGCTTCACTTTGAAAGTGAAATAGGTGGTCAAAAGGAAGTTACAACAGAAGCTGATGATATAACCGATGGTATTGGCAATCGTTTCATTCATGTAGTCTATCAGTATCAGATAGACGGCATATTGAATGGCGATGGCGATACAACCAACGATTCCGAATCTGAAGAACTCTATAAGTTTCTCTTTTTCAATCATTTTCGATGAGTTCCTTCCAGCGACTGATGATGATGTTGATATCAAACCGTTTGGCGATGTCAAAGGCTTCTTGTGATTTCTTGTTCCAGTCGATATGAGTGGCTTCTTCCAACCGCTCTGCCAAATCTGTTATATCGCCGTTCTTGAAAAAGATGCCAAAATCTCCCATAATCTCTTTACTGGTAGGCAGATTAGATGAAACGACAGGCAACCCATGTGCCATCGCTTCTACTAAAACGAGCCCGAACCCTTCCCATCTGGAGCTAAGCACATAAACCTGGGCATTGGAATAGTAATCCTGTATTTGATTGGTAAAGGGGTGAATCGTCACTCTGTTCTCCAGACTATATTTTTGGATGAGTTCCTTATAGAGGTTCTCTTCTACGCCTTCACCCACAATATCCAATGTCCATTCTTGGTTTTTCTGCGAGAAAAGATGGAACGCCTCTATCAGCAAATCAAAGCCTTTGTGCTGATGCGAGAAACGTCCCACTGCCAAAAACGACTTCGATGTTCCCGTCGATAGAGCGCCAGGTTTTAAGGTTAAGGGATTATAAATGACTGTGGGCTTGAATGCAGGGTCATATTGATGGTAGGTTTCTGCATCATGATCACAAAGTACAACCACATCATCCAATTTTCTGAATTGAAAAACGTAGTGCCTTTTTCTGGCAGCTCCAATATAGATGAAACCTTCACTGAACAACGCCTCAAATGAATTGTGTATCCATCCAATGCATTTGACACCGGACAGATTCCTTCTCATCGTGGCCAATCGAGCAGCCAATGGCGCATGTGCCCCGATGATAATGTCATAATTGCCATTTCTTAACTCTTTAGTTAGTGCTTTCCTCAATGGACTAGGGAAGGAACTATGGGCATAGAGGTTCGAGGCCCATCTTGATTGTGGCCGATATTTTTGATAAAAGCCACTATATGCTTTACATACCTTATTATAATAGGAGCCTATTGTGGGATAAGTAAAGAATCGATAATTGATAGTGGCCTCATGTAGCTCGTAGAGTGATATATCCTTGGCCTTTGGATTGTCAAAGGTAACGATGGTCACATCATAGGCCTTTGCCAATTCCTTTGCAATGACGGCAGTAACGCGCTGCACACCGCCAATGCTAAAAATGCTGTCAACAAGGAAACAGATTCTTTTCATGTTTTATACGTTTTTAATCACGCGTTCCATCTGGCACTTCCATGAAAGATCCTGAATAGTATCTCGAATCTCGGCAGGTGTCAGTTTGACGGTCCTGTAAAACGCGATAATCCGATCAATATCAATCGGTGTCTCGTCTGCAGGCGCTTTTAAGATATAGGGTTTGTTGTCAAAATCACTATCCGTTTCTGAATAGATGAATGGAATGCCTCGGGCGGCGTATTCTCTGTTCTTCAAAGTCTTGATTTTGTCGATACCGACGCGATGTCTGCCCAGACTACCGATGCCGAAATCACAATAATCAAATATGGTGTCCAAATCACCGCCATGCTTCTTGCCATAAAGAATGACATATCGTTCCATATGATGGTCAGTAATGACCTTCCTGAATTCTGTCTCCCCCTCTTTCGAGAAGAAATAGCCTACGACATGGAATTTGACGATATATTTCTGTGGCTTCGAATAATATACAGCCATACCTTTCACCAAGCGGTCAAACCCATGCCAGGTATGGATTTCAGCCACACCTATCAGATTCAGTTCTTTCGAGGTATTATTGACAGAAGGTTTCACTTTCACGCTGTCAAAGTCAATACCATTAGAGATACGGATGGTCCGTTGTCCAAAGATCTCCTCATAATCTGAAAAAGTCACAATGGCGTCTAAATGCTTCGCAAGTTCATTGCGGAAGATCTTGTCTTGGAAAATCTGACGGCTGATACCTTGTGCCTTATACTCTGCATCATATGGGTAGGTAGGTATCTCCATCACCACCTTCATACCATCTTGCTTCATCTGTTTCACCATCTGAATCGTAAAATAGCTGGCATTATGGTTCGATCGCAAATAGACGAAATCTATGCCGTTCTCTTTTGCATATTGGGTAACGGAAGAAAATTCAGTTCTCTTTTTGATTTTACTCATGATACCATCCCCATAATCAGCAATAATATGATCATCTATCAATCGCTTCTTGCCAGAAGTCTCATCCATATAACAAAGATGTACCTCCAGTCCACAAGCCTTTAAGGCATTTACCTGATAGAATATCTTCTTGCTGATGCCATTGTTGGGATCAAATCCGTGGAAGATCACAAATAAAGCTTTCTTCATGCTCAAAAATTTTTGGCTAAGGTAGTCATTTTTTTATAAACTTCCAAATATTCTTGCATTTTTTTGTGTTTTTAGAAATAAATGACTACATTTGCATGCAAAACCAGATACAATCAGTTCATGAATCAAAGGAAATACAAGATTTGTTATTGTGCCCCGGCATTATATTCTGCTGGCGGTGTAGAGCGGGTTGTATCTTTCAAGGCCAATTATCTTGCAGAGGTCTACAACTACGATGTGACAATTATCGTGACGGAAGGAAAGGGTAGGGAATGCTTCTTCCCTTTGTCTGATAAAGTTAAGGTTGTCAATCTGAACCTCGGCTTCGAAGAATTATGGAAGGCCTCATTTATTAAAAAGGTATTTCTTTATCTTACGAAGCAATTTAAATACCGCCAACTGCTAAAATCAGAACTCATGCGTATTTGTCCGGATATTACCATTAGCGTGTTGCGACGTGAGATCAACTTTATCAATTCCATTCCTGATGGAAGCCATAAAATAGGCGAATTACACGTCAATCGTTCCAATTATCGCAACTTTACCGGTCGTGATAACAATCTTGTAAAACGATTCTTTGCTCGCTTCTGGATGAATGATTTGCTGAGACATCTAAAAAAATTGGATCGGATGGTTGTGTTGACGGATGATGCCAAGCGAGATTGGCCCGAATTATCCAATGTTCAGCTGATACCTGATCCTATTCCCTTTAAAGTCGACCGTGTGAGCACACTTTCCTCCAAGCGCATAGTAAGTATAGGTCGTTATGCTTATGAGAAGGGCAATGACTTGTTGTTAAAGGCCTGGGCTAAGGTAGAGAAACAATGCCAGGTCTGGACATTAGATATCTATGGCCAAGGTAATCAGACTCCCTATCGAAAACTCATGCAGGAATTGGGTATTGATGAGTCACGTTGCCATCTGCATGGAAGTATCACTGATGTGAAAAATATCTATCAAGGTTGCTCTATTTTTACACTCCCTTCCCGTTTTGAAGGATTTGGTTTGGTCATTATCGAAGCCATGGCCTGCGGGGTTCCTGTGGTGACATTTGATTGCGAGAACGGTCCTCGCAACATTATAACGAACAATCAGGACGGCATCTTGGTAAAACCATTCGATGTGGATGAATATGCTGATAGTCTACTCCGCTTGATACAGGATGATCAGTTGCGTTCTCAAATGGGGATATGTGCACACGATTCTTCTCAACGTTATTTAATTGAAGACATTGCTCAGAAATGGAAAAACCTGTTTGATGAAATAACGGCAAACGATGAGTTATGATGTAACCATAGGCATCCCTTTCTACCGCTCTGTCGACACAATTGCCCAGACGTTAGAATCTGCCATGTCCCAGACCTACGAATCCATTGAATTTCTATTGATTGATGATGGTGGTAATGACGGATCCTTGGCCAAGGTGCAGAATATGATACAGCATCATTTGCGAAGGAAAGATGTACGAATAATTTCCCATGAACATAATATGGGAGTAGCTGCATCTCGCAATGAAATAATTGATAAGGCTCAAGGCGAATTCGTTTATTTTTTGGATTCTGATGATGACATTTATGAGAATACTATATCTCTTTTGATGAAACATGCCCGTGAATACAATGCAGAAATAGTTTTTGGCTCCTATGTAAAATTTGATTTAGATAGAAGAGAAACTATATATCAATACCCTTACAAGGTATTCACGGAACCAGATCAATTGGCCACTTTTGCTTATCGGAAATACGGGAACATTCAGGCTTCTGCATGTAATTATATTGTCAAAACTTCATTACTAAGAACAAATAAGCATTATTTCCTTAATTCAAATTATTGGGAAGATTTGGTTTTTACCTTCGATTTGGTGACTTTGACATCACGTGCAGTCCTTCTTCCAGATATAACATACACTTATCTCTGTCGCCCTAATTCACTGTCCCATTATCAGGAGCGTGATAATGTATCTAAGGAAGAAATTATGCAGACAGTTCATACTATCGACCATCTAAAACAAAGATCTCCTTATCTAGTTTCAAAGACATATTATCCAAATCGTTGTTATCAGATTGTGTTGACTGACTTTTATATAGCATGTCGTATACTGAAACTCAGGAATCATATTGTACCGAAAGTACCGAATTCAGAAATCAAACAATTAATGAGGCATCCTGCCACTTTTCGTCAGATATGCTCTTTCCGCCAGTCTCGGATAAAAAATCTGTTTTTGTACTTAATAGGCAATTTTCCGGCATTTTTGTGCGTTTTTACTATTTGGTGTCTTGGAAAAGTCAAAAAGTTAATCTAAAATTTGGTGGTGTGAAGAAAAATGCGTATCTTCGCACACAGAAATAGAAGATTAATGCCAAAGTGGTACAATAAATATCTGTCAATTTATGGGAAACCTTTTGATGAGGTGCCCAATTTTATACTTGACGAAATCAAATCAAAGCTTGGGACTCTGCAAAGTGAGGACCCGCTTGTTTCTATTGTAGTCATTGCCTACAATGAGGAACGGAGACTTGCAGCTTGCTTATGGTCATTAAGTGAACTTCAGACGCAGTATCCGATAGAAATCCTGGGCGTTAATAATAATTCTAAAGATCGAACAGAAGAGCTGTACCAACGTCTCGGACTCCCTTATTTCAATGAGTCTAAGCAGAGTCCAGGTTTTGCCCGTCAATGTGGATTGGAGAATGCACGTGGTCAATACCATTTCTGTATTGATGCTGATACGTTCTATCCTCCAAGATATATTGATTTGATGATGTCTAAGTTGATGAAACCAAAGGTGTCATGTGTTAGTTCCTTCTGGAGTTTCTTCCCAGACGAACAGCATTCTTCATTCGGTTTGTTCCTATTTGAATTAGTGCGTGATTTATTCTTATTTGTGCAGCATTTTAAACGTCCGGAACTTTGTGTTCGTGGAATGGTTTTTGCTTTTAAAACGGACTTGGCGCGTAAAGTGAAGATACGCACGGATATACGTCGTGGTGAGGATGGCTCTTTGGCATTGTCGTTAAAACCTTATGGTAAGATAGCTTTCTTATATAATCGTCACGCGCGTCCTGTCACAGGCTATGGTACCATTGGTTCTCAATCCCTATGGCAAAGTTTTGTACAGCATGTCAAAATACAGGGTAGGGGAATCACTCGTATTTTCTATAAAAAGGACCACTATGAAGATAGTGATGAGAATCTCGTAAAGCCCAAATCATGAAGATAGTCTACGTATATCCTAAGTTTACGACTTTGGCTGGTACAGAGCGAGTTTTGATTGACAAGATGAACTATCTTGCAAATCAAGAGGGCATAGAAGTATTGGTTGTTACTCATGAACAAGGCAATCACCCATTTGCTTATCCTTTGTCAGCTAAGGTAACCCATGTGGATTTGGATGTCAGATTCTTTACTTTATATAAGTATAATATTATAGTTCGGCTCCTGAAAAGTAGGAAATACAATAAGCTTTTGATTGAAAAGTTTAATAAGTTGATGTCTGACTGTCGCCCAGATATTGTGATTACGACTACATACCATAGCTATATTGTGTCTATGATAAGTTCATGCCCAACGCCTTTTGTGAAGGTGTTAGAATCTCATATAGATAAGCGCTATATTCATAGTAATGACTCGAGTAATAAGTTAAAATGGACAAAATTAATTCATAGTTTTTATGATATGCATGTTCTTAATAAGAAAGCCAGTCATTTTGATGTTCTTATGGCTTTGAATCGGAGTGATGCAGATGATTGGTCAAAATATCTAAGAACTAGAGTCGTTACAAATATTGTCCATTTGAATTCTACTGGCCGTTTATGCAAATTAGATACAAAACGTGTTGTTTTTGTGGGGAGATTTACTCGCCAAAAAGGCATACCTGATTTGTTCAAAATTTGGGAAACTGTCTATGAACGTCATCCAGATTGGCATCTAGATTTGTTTGGTGACGGAAATTTGGCAGAAATTCCATATTCGGAAGAAGAGCGTTTAATAAAGAATATTCATGTTCATCAGCCAGATTCTAATATTTTTGAGCGCTATTTAGAGAGTTCTGTATTTGTATTAACGTCTGTGTTTGAACCATTCGGTTTGGTAATGCCAGAGGCAATGAGCTGCGGCTTACCGGTTGTTGCTTTTGATTGTCCATCAGGACCTGCTAATATTATTACAGATGGTATTGATGGTTTTTTGATAAAAGATCGTAATATAAACCTGTTCGCTGATAGGATATGTCAATTGATAGAATCTCCAGATTTACGCTTATCTATGGGAAAAGCTGCAATCAAGTCATCGCAGAAGTATTCTGCTGAAGTAATTATGCCCCAATGGATTACCTTTTTTAATGAATTATTAGCATCGTCTCAGTCATGAAGATATTATATATATTCAGGTCTCTTGCAGTTTGGGGAGGCATAGAGCGCATCTTGGTGGACAAGATGAACTATATGGCTGAGTGTTATGATATGGATGTTTACTTATTGACCAGTGATCAAGGATCCCATCCTATTCCCTATCATCTCTCAGATAGCGTGTACCATGAGGATCTCGGTATCTGTTTCTATCAGCAATATCGTTTTCATGGTTTACAACGTTTGATGATTGCGAGGAAGATGAATCGTCAATATTTTCATTTGTTTGCTGACCGATTACATAAAATACAGCCTGATCTGATTGTTTGTACCACAGCAGACAAAATCGGTATCATAGCGAAAGTGAAAGGTAATATTCCATTGGTAGTGGAATCTCATTCTATTTGTACTCGTACACTGAACCATGGTCGGAGTTGGTTACAAAGAAAACTCTATCGTCATTATTTCCTAAATAGTCTGTCAAAGGCAGAATATGTTGTTACCTTGACGGAAGGGGATGCGAAAGAATGGCGTAAATACCATTCTCAAGTAGCGGTCATTCCCAATTTTATTCATCCACATGAGGAGCATATTTCAGATTGTTCTGCAAAGAAGGTTATCTTCGTAGGACGTTTTGATTACCAAAAGCGAGTGCAGGATGCAATTCGTATTTGGAAAAAGGTAAGGGAACGTCACTCTGATTGGGTATTAGAAATCTATGGGGATGGTGAAATGCGTCAGGAAGTATGTTCACTTGCTTCATCTGTTGGCGGCGTCACAATCCATCAGCCTACGTCCCAGATATTCCAAGCTTATCGGGAGTGTTCTATCTTAATTTCTACTTCATTATTTGAACCTTTCGGATTGGTAATTCCTGAAGCGATGAGCTGTGGACTGCCTGTTGTTGCTTTTGATTGTCCTTATGGACCTGGCGATTTGATAACAGATGAGAGAAATGGCTATCTTGTCAAAGAAGGGGATATGGATGCTTTTGTTGGCAGAATTTGTGGATTGATAGAAAATCCAAAATTACGCAAGGCAATGGGTCAAACAGCCCTTATGTCTTCTCAAAGGTATTCGGCCGAGCAAATCATGCCATATTGGCTACAATTGTTTTCAATGTTGTCACCATCAGTAGTAGTTAATAAAAACAGGTGTCATTATGATGAGTAGTGGAGATGTAAAACTGAGCATCATTGCTCCTGTATATAATGTGGAAAAATATATCCGTCCTTGTGTGGAGAGCATCTTCAGACAAGGGCTAGATGAAACCGATTTTGAATTGATACTTGTAAATGACGGTACTCAAGATAATAGTTTTGGTGTCATATCCGATATCATTGAATCACATCAAAACATTATAATCCTTGAACAAAAAAATTCCGGACCTGCCATTGCCCGCAATAATGGAATAAAGAGTGCTAAGGGACAATATCTGTTGTTTGTAGATTCTGATGATTTGTTGATCAACTATAGTATCGCCAAGTTACTAGATATTGCTATTGAACAGTCTGCAGATTTGTTAGTGGGCGACTTTTTGCGATTGACAGATGAACAGATTGCTGAAGGAAAGTATGAGGTACGTCAAGGTGATGATATAAAAGTGAAGACGGGCTATGAATTGTATATGGAAGATTTAAATCCTCATGAGTCTTATGTTTGGAGGATATTGTATCGAAGAGATTTTCTTCTCGAAAGGTGTCTGTCTTTTGTCATGCGTAGATTCTGTTTTGAAGATATCCCCTTCGTTCAGGAGTGTTACCTGAAAGCAAATAGATGTGTTACGGTTAATTCAACGGCCTATATTTATAGAGTTGGTAATATATCTATAACATACTCTATGACGAAAGCCAAAATGATGGATTTGAATGAGTCCTTTGCGAAATTATGGGGATTACAAACTTTACCCGAGTTGTCAGACGCTATTCGACGTAAACTACAGGATAATAATTTCGCAACTTTTTCTTTTGAATTATGGTGTTTATCCCATAATAAGAAGTTACTAAAAGAATGGAAGGACGTTGTAGATGATCTGAATAAGAAAGTTCCAAATATTAGATTTGACCATGGCCTGAAACAAAAGATGGTTTCTTTGATGTATAGGCGATGGCCTGGATTCTATTTGAAATTACGCTATTTAATAAAAATCAGTGATTAATGATATTGTCTTATGATACCCAAAATTATACATTTATGTTGGCTGAGTGGTGATCCATATCCCACAAAGATTGCTAGGTGCTTGGAAACGTGGAAAAAGTATTTGCCAGATTATGAGGTGATGCTCTGGGATACAAATCGTTTTGATTTAAACTCATCCGTCTGGGTACGTCAGGCCTTTGAGAAGAAAAAGTATGCTTTTGCTGCAGACTATATCCGTTTCTACGCGCTATATAATTATGGCGGTGTTTATTTGGATTCTGATGTAGAGGTGCTGAAAAGTTTCAATGATTTACTTGACTTACCTTATTTTATGGGGGCTGAAAAAGCTCAGACACCTGAAGCTGCGATTATGGGTGCAGAAAAAGGGTGTGACTGGATTAAAGCATGTTTGGATTATTACCAAGATCGACCTTTTATCAATGAGGATGGCAGTTTGAATATCCAGACAGTACCAGATATTATGATTCGGCAGATAGAACAAATCAAACCGATCCGAGTTCTGTCTTTGGAAGATAGTCTGAATATTCGTAAATTTGATATGCAGAAGGAGGTTTTGGAATTTAATGATGTTTTTTTCTCTCCAAAGGTTTTCGACTCTCGTGAGGTCGAAATCACTCCTTATACCTATGCTATTCATCATTACCAAAATTCTTGGTTTTCTCCTAAAGCAAAGGCTTATTATCGGGGCCGGGCTTTCCTCGTCAAAATCTTTGGGCGAAAGTTAGTTCGAAAGGCTGAAGTTATGCTCATGCCATGGAAATTTAAATAATAGATAGTTGTAATATGCGCATATTAATTATACATCGGTCATTTGCTCTTGTTGGAGGTGCAGAACGGGTATTAACTGACAAGGCAAACTATTTGGCAAAAGCTGGACATCAGTTGATGTTGGTCAGCTATGAACAAGGAATGCATCCTTTACCATATGAATTACATCCATCAGTTCAATATAGGGATTTGGATTGTCGCTTCTTTACATTGTCAAGGTACTCTGTGCTGATGCATTTGTACCATTTCTATCGCCTAAAAAGAAAATTCAGACGGAATCTTCGAGCTGTTATTCGTGAGTTTAATCCTGGTGTGGTTGTCTTGGCTTCGGACTGGCAGACATTGATAGGGGCAGTAATTAATTCTGTAAGTCCTATACCTGTGATTGCCGAATTCCATAACACTTACGATTATGTCATGCGAAAGGTTGGCGTATCTGATGGAGGGCTGAAATCTAGGATAACCCAACTATATTATCGTCAAACTATTAGGGATCTGAAGAAATGCGCACAATTAGTTGTGCTAACGGAGAGCGATGCTCGTGGCTGGCGTCATCATTTTAAAAATGTAACAGTTATTCCCAATCCTGTTACGTTATATCCGGATGTAATAGATGATGTTCCTAAAGATATAGGAAGGATTATTTTTGTAGGACGTTTTAATCATGAGAAGCGAATTGATCGTTTGATTACAGCCTTTTCAATGATTGCAGATAAGTATCCTGACTGGCATGTGGACATCTTTGGTGATGGTAACGAAAAAGAAAATCTCATACGTCAGATTGCAGATATGAAATTAGAATCTCGTGTCATTATTCATGAGCCCACCAAAGCAATATATGATGAATATAAACGTAGTGAGATGTTGGTGCTTTGTTCAGAACATGAAGCTTCTCCATTGGTTTTGGTTGAGGCGATGGCTTGTGGTGTCCCCTGTGTTTCTATGGATTGTCCTAATGGGCCTCGCGAAATCATCAGTGATGGCGAGAATGGATTGTTGGCTAAAAATGGCGATGTGAAGGACTTGTCTTCAAAGATAGAGTGGCTCATCGCTCATGAAGATGAACGCAATGAAATGGGGCAGGAAGCTCGATTATTTGCAGCAACTCGTCAACTATCCATTGTGATGGAAAAATGGATTAATTTATATTCATTTGATAATCTGAAATAGTTTTTTTATGTAGTGCATATGTTTATGGGGCGAAAAGCGAAATAAATTTTGGGGATATTTAAAAAAAGCATTCCAAAGATATTTCCAATTAGTTGACCCTTTCTCTCTTGAAAGCAAAAATAGAGTGAAATATTTCTGGGAGTAATTCTTTTCAGCTTGTGGTCTGTATTCCTTACCAAAAATATCTGCTAATTCCAGAAATTCATTTGCTAATTGTATTTGAGTACTTTCTTTGCCAAAATATGCTTTTGCTGTGACACCAGTAGATTGACGGCGATATACACTCATTATATCTGACATCCCACGTATCTTTCCAAGTTTTGACGCTGTCAAGAAAAGTATGATATCTGTAAAAACCAAATCCCTCCCATATAGAAGCATTTTATAGATGTCACTATCGAATACATCTTTTTTTACCATAACAGATGCTGTAGGCACTTGCCATGTTTCAAATAATTCGAGACCCGAATAATCTCTATCCTCAATATGTGAGAATAAATGGTCTTCTTGACTATTGTCTTCATAATGTTCTAAGGCGTTATGAAAACACATAGAATATTCCTTGTGGTTCTCTAAGAAATCCACTTGCTTCTGTAATTTGTTCTCATCAATCCAATAGTCATCACATTCACAAATAGAAATGTATTTTCCATTTACCGCCGAATCCATTTTCTTTCTTAAGGCTATAATATCCCTCTGAAATAGATTGTTGTCTTCAAATATTGGCTTTATAATATCAGGATACTTCTCTTCAAATTCATGTATAATTTTTGCTGTGTTATCCGTAGATGCGTCATCATGAACAATGGCTTCAAATTTGAACGTCGTTTTTTGAGATACAATTCCTTCAAGACATTGGCGAATGTACTTTTCGTGATTGTATGCAAGACATTGTATACTTACCATGATTTGATTTTCAACAATTTCCATATTGGTATTTATTTAATTATTCCATTAACGACTCTGTTTATATCATCATCACTTAAAGTATGATGCATAGGTAAACAAATTACTTCGTCTGCCATTTTATATGCATTAGGAAGATTATCCCTTCCAGAACTAGGTAAACCTCTATATGTTGAAAACGTACTTATTAGGGGATAGAAATATCTTCTTCCAAAAATGTTTTGCTCTTTCATTTTAAAATACAAGTCATCTCTGGTCATTCCGTATTCTTTTGTGTCAACAAATATAGGGAAATAAGAATAATTGTGTTTGACTCCTGGAGTGTCATTCCATATTTTGATCCCTTTTATACCTGTTAATGCTTTTTGATATTTGATTGCAACTTGATGACGTAATTCAATAGCTCTATCTACTTGTTGGAGATTTAAAAGTCCGTAAGCAGATCTAATTTCGTCCATCTTACTATTGATACCAGGTGCAACAACTTCTGTTTCACTTGCAAATCCAAAATTCTTCAAATAATCTATTCGTTTCTTGGTATTCTCATCTTTAATTATCATTGCTCCACCTTCTATGGTGTTAAAGACTTTTGTTGCATGGAAACTTAACGTAGAGAGCTCACCTGCATTTAAAACACTTTCTCCATTGATTTCAACTCCGAAAGCATGTGCTGCATCATAAATAACTTTTAAGCCATATTTATCGGCAATATCTTGTATCTCTTTAATTTTACAAGGCTGACCATATACGTGAACTGGCATAATTGCAGTTGTCATTGGTGTTATTGCAGATTCTATTTTCTGTGGATCAATATTACCTGTTTCTGGCTCGATATCAACAAATACGGGCTTTATCCCATTCCACCACAATGCATGAGTCGTTGCAACAAAACTATAAGGAGTTGTAATAACTTCTCCCGTAATTCGAAGTGCCTGTAAGGCCGTTATTAGCGGTAAGGTTCCATTTGTAAAAAGACTAACATATGGCACTTTTAAATATTCTGCTAATGCTTTTTCTAATAATTGATGATATGAGCCGTTATTTGTAATCCATTTTTTATTCCAAATATCATGCAGACATTCGTTAAACAGATTTAAATCTGGCAATAATGGGGATGTTACGGTTATAATATCTTTATTCATTTTTTAATAATTCATAATCTGGGTTATATTCTTTCTTAGCATAATTTTACCATTTTGGGTATCTGGTATGGTACAAAACCCTTCTTTATTATAAAAGGCTTGAGCATTCACGTTGTCGATATTAACTTGTAAACGAATTTGTTCGATTTCTACGGGGAGTTTTTTTGATAAATATGTAAGCATTTGATGCCCGACTCCGTGATGTTGCCAACTTGGGTGAACGGCTATAAATGGTATATATGAGAATTTGTTTTCTTTATTAATATAATATGCAATAAAGCCAATTAACTCATTTCCTTCATATGCAAGTATGAATTGAGCAAACCGACTCAACTTGTCACTATATACATGAAAATCAATCTCATCATGTAATGGTAAATCAAATGCTGTATCAAAATGATTTAGCAACGAATATACCTGTATAGTACTAAGATTGTTTTCACTTTTTACTATCATATGCTTTGTATGTTTATATGAATATACTTATCTACATTTTGAATTACTTCAAACATTTCCGTTTTGTTTTCATACCGTAATATTAATTCTCCAATACAATCTTGTGCATCACGAAATTTGTGAATAAAATCTCCTTTTTTAATATCTGTTACCCAATCTACTATATGTTTTTTTTTGAAATAGTTATCAAAATCAATACTTAAAAATTTTCCGGTTGAATTCGAGTGAACCATATAATTAGACCAACAACCTTTAACAGGAGCCATTTTTAACTCGGAACAATCTTCACCCATAGCAGCCTTAATGACATATGGTACCATATCTACTCCTGTGGCTAATGCCGTTATCTGAGGAATTAGACTTCCTCCACTGCGAGCTCCAAGCTCAAGGATATAAACTTTCCCATCTTTCCCGTAGATGGCTTCGACATTATAAGCGGTAGACTTCATTCCTAAAGATGAAATGAGCCTCTGAAGATCTTGGGCCAATTGATCGATGACAGATTGGGGCATGATTGTTGGCCAGCATTCACCAAGAGGGGCAAAATCTTTGTCAACTTTGGTGCTGTAGAATTCATTCCCTAAACAATGGAATACCAATTCCCCCTCAACAGAAAAGGCATCGCCAGAGATCTGAGGACCTTCTTTTTCGATGAATTCTTCAATTATTACTTTTTTTTCATGTGAATATGACAGTGCATCCTCAAAGAAGGTCTTTAGTTGCTTCTTATCTACGAGTTTATTTATACCTTTACTCCCCGATGAATCCACAGGCTTTACCATAACTGGGAGTTTGAATGAATCTATGTCTTTTTCAGCATCTTCATAGGAAGTGTAGCTCTTTGCATAGGGAACATTAAACCCATGCTCTACTAAATATTTTCGAAACAAATGTTTTTTGGAAAGAATCTCTACTGATTTATATGGACTAGTTGGTAGCCCCAATTTCTCGCATACATATGCAGCTGTTGGTGCTGCTGGGTCAGAGGCATATGCAACGATGCCATCAACATTTAAACGTTTGGCTAATGCTAAAACGGCTTCTTTGTCTGTAGTGCTGACATTGAAATATTCATGGGCATATTGATGACCAGGATTGGATGGTAAATAATCACATGTTATTACATAATACCCCATCTTAACCGCCTCTTTAATTGCGTATGTCTGATATAGGGACCCCCCCAACATTAAAACCTTTTTCATAATGACCCCACAAATTGATTGATTCTATGTATGCCGTCTCTAATTTGTTCTTCTTTTATGGTAAATGCTATTCTGACATAACCTTCGCAACAATCCCCATATGTTATTCCTGGAACAAGAGCAACATGAACTTTGTCAAGAAGTTGATATGCAAAGTCGATAGAACTCATTCTCAATTCTTTTATATTGATCATTGCGTAGAATGTCGCTTCAGGTTCTTGAAGTGACAATTTGTCTATTTTTGATATTTCTTCTACGACAGTATTTTTTCTCTTTTCATATTCTTTAATCATGGATTTGGAATATTCATCATGATGTCTTAAAGCTTCAATAGCTGCATATTGTGAAGGAAGAGGAGCGCAAGCTGCAATGTTTTCTTGAAGCATGGTCATCACTTTTATTACATCCTGAGGTCCTACTACATACCCCAATCGCCAGCCTGTCATGCAGAACTCCTTGGAAAGACTATTGACCACGATGGTTCGTTCTTTCATCCCTATGATTTTGGAAATGGAATAATACTGTATATCATTATAGATGAGTTTTTTATAAACTTCATCAGCTATAACAAACAAATCATGTTTTATTGAGAGTGATGCGAGTTCGTTTAATTCGGATTCTTTAATGATGATTCCAGAAGGATTACTTGGAGAATTAATGATTATTGCTTTAGTCTTTGATGATATGGCTCGTTGAATGTTATCCAAAGAAATCGACAAATCTGTGTCACTTTTGGGATTTACAATTATTGGCCTGGCTCCACACATTTGGACCATCTGGGCATAATTTATCCAATATGGGGCTGGAATGATTACTTCGTCATCTGGATTCAATATTGAAAATAAGGCTAAGAATATACCCTCCATTCCACCAACACTGACAAAGATTTCTGTTTTTGGATCATAACTGATTCCATAATCATACTTATAATTGTCTGCTATCACTTCTCTTAATTCCAGAAGTCCTGCATTCTGAGAATACCTGGTTTTCCCGGCGAGAATAGCATTGATAGCCGCTTGCTTAATATTGTTATGAGGTTGAATATCAGGATCTCCCAATGTGAAATCAATCACATCGTCAAATTGTCGAGCCTTGTTGAACAGGTCTCTTGTCATTGATGGCTTTATGAGGCCTGATAAATATGATATTTCTTTCATCTTACTTTAGTAATATTTCTCTGCAAAGATAATGTTTTTTTTATTATTAACCAAATTTTTAATGAGTTTTTTATTTATCGATACAGCCAAATATATCAAATATAGTATTGGTTTAAAGGGTGCGTTGAATAAATGTTCTAATTTTGTGGTATATTGGTAATAGTTTGTCTTCCACAACTATTCCATAATAATATCTGCTCTGTATGTATGTATGCGGCATTTTTTTAAGCATATAAGATATGATTTTCTGTTTTGCCCCTTTGTCAAAAGAAATGTATGGGATTGATTGTGTTAAGGCATCTATAGTAAGGTTCCTTTCCTGTCGTTTTATTTTGCAATGTACCATAGTACATATAAATTTGGTAATATATTCAAAAGCAATATTTTGAAGCCTGTCATATAGTTGAATGTCGTCGTCAGTTAATGGCTTTAATTCCATCGTTCGAGTTATCGCAATTATGGACGACAATCTTTTTTCTTTGTCAAAATAACTTCTAGTAATCGAATCTGGCCTTCTTCTATACAAATAGAGAATAGTATTTGTTTCTAAACACTTTTCTGCTTTTAAATAGCATTCATGTGTAAAAGGTATATCTTCATAAAAAATACCAGGTATAAACTTTATGTTGTTATCTTCAAGGAATTTCTTCTTATATAATTTATGCCATACATAGTTTTTAGAATCGGTCAAAAACAATTGTTTTCCACTTGTTTCTTCGATGTGTTGAATGGTTGGTTGATGATATTCTGCTTTTTCATCTTTGATTTCTATGAACTCAGCAATAGCGATATCTACTTTGGTTTCTAAAGCCTTATAAAGAATTGATTTGAGGCTATTTTCAACTAATAAATCATCAGAGTCAACCATAAGAATATACTCTCCTTTTGCTACAGCAATACCATTATTTCTCGCAATAGAAAGCCCCAGATTCTGCTGGTTTATAACGGCGAAGTTGGAGTGTGAATTGATAATGTCAGCGATCACCTCCATACTCTGGTCTTCTGTACCATCATTGACTATAATCACTTCAAACATATCCTCGGCCAGTCCTTGGCGGAATAAACTTTCCACACAAGCACGTATATATTCCTCTACGTTATATACAGGCACTATAATGCTGAGTGATATCATTTGGTAACTTTAATATAATTAGAATTATCAATGTTTTGATATTGTTTCTTGCCAAGTAGGATCGGGTAGTGCCGTTTGCCATAGATGATAATGGGAAGTAAAGTCAGTTCTATGACAATCGTCAAGATGGTGGCTTCGGATGTAGAATAGCTGATGTCTGAGATGTGAAGCGCTCGCTCAATGATGAAATCGATGATGCCAATGAGCATCCGGTGGAGACCGAAGATGACCATAGTACCGATGGATATATAGATGACGATCTTAGATTTGAACTTGTCTGCGCAGCGCCAGAGGTGGATGATGGCGAGGATGGAGAAGAAACACACGATGAAATAGAGGGTGATGTGAATGATGATATTACTCTCATTGATATGCCAATAAAAGAGGATGAGACTAAGGGCAAGGGCGGAGATGCCAATGAGGAAATTTTTTTTGAGGTTTGTTTCTTTTAGATAGCCGGATTGACGTAACAGATTTCCTAGGAAGAAGAAGGGAATACAGCGCACTAGGCCGTGAAAGGGTAGGTAAGGGGCGAAGTGAGCAAATTTGTTGAGGCCATATAAAAACATGGCGATGGTAGAAATACCAAGCATCCACGCCTTTCCATTCTTTTGGCGATTGCAGATATCCGTTATCCAATGCATGACAAAAAGGGATATCAGAAACCAGGTGACGCCATTGAGTTGGCAGGAGAAACTGGAGTCAAGTTGTCCAAGAAAGGTGCCGATGATGGGCTTTAGACACTCAGAGAATGATGGCATGCCCCCTTGTTCGATGTAAGTCTTTCCTATCCAATAAGGATAAAAGATGGCATTATATATTAAATAAGGTATAAGGAGGCAATAGGCATATTTCTTAAAGGATTCCTTTTGCGAAGTGGATGACTTTTTTAGATAACCGGATATAAAAAAGAAAGATGCGAGGTTTGTGCCCGCTAAGAATTGTAAAAGGAATGGGCTGCCATCGTGTGGCGTATGGTCAAACACGACAACTGTCATGCACCACGCCTTTACCCAGTCTATCCAATTAATTCTTTGCATCTTATCTGGTTTTTGATAGCCCCCATTGATAGATGGCCTCTATCGTGGGGATTTCGACATTCTGCTCATGGGCAATCTCAACGATGAAGCGCATGCCATAGGGGAAATCCTCTATGAAATAGCGGCTTGAGAAATCAGGGATCCATCCTCCTTCGACTTCTTTCATGGGTGACGGAATGCCCTGAAAAGCCTTGATATCATGCAACTTTTGCGTCAAGGAAACGGCATCTGTGCTCTCGTAATAGTCGAGGATGGTTGGGATGCAACCAGGTTTTAATCCTAAGACCTTAAGAAGATGCTGGAATTCATCGTCCATCTTTAGTAGAAGTGTTGAGGCTTCAACTGTCCATTCTGCATAGAACTGAGGATTTCTTGGATAGATGATTTCTGGCTGCCAGTCCTTCCACATAGTATATAGACGAGCGGGGTGGAGTATAGGATTGCTGTTAGAGAGACTCACCTCATAATAACTATCTGCTATAGAGACAGGTTTTTCGAAGAGCTTCTCTAATTTTGCCCTGATGGGTTCTTTTTCCGATGTATTCTCTATCGCCACATGGAGCGTCTCTTTATAACCTTTCAACTCTGCCTTTTTCCCATAATCGATTATTCGTGAGATGAAAGGTACTCGCTGGAATCCGAATAGTGGGATGTCTGATGGTAAGACCTTGAAGGCTTCGAAGAAGAAACCTGTGCTTGATACGACAGAGCCGACTATCGTCTCCTTAGAAAGATAAGGCTTGATTTTTACAAGTTCATCATGGATGGCATATCCTGGCAGACAGACCAAAACCATCTCTGCCTGTGGGATTACCTCTTTGGAATCAGAACTAATCAACGAAATCCTTCCAGTGAAGATGCCATCGGGGGCCACAATCTCGAATTCAGGATTCCAGCGTTCAGGCTTGGTCGTCAGAATTGAAACCTGATGACCTCTGTTTGCCAGGAATCCTGCACATACATGTCCGAGGTTGCCACCCCCACAAATGCAAATCTTCATCCACTTATTTCTTGAATTGTCTCAAACCTTCCACCAATCTCGTATTGTCCTCGTGATTCCTAATGGCGATGCGCATATATTGTTTGCCATCGAGACCAGGCTTGTTGCTGCAATCGCGGGTCAGGATGTTATGGCGCTTCAGCATATAGAGCACCACCTCGTTAGCTGTATAAGGAGGCAAGACCTCACAAAGGAAATAGTTGGCTTGTGATGGCATTACCCGCAGATAACTGACACTTTTCAGTTGTTCTTCAAAGTAAGACCTTTCTGCAATAAACTTTCCACAGGCCGTCTTGTAGTCCTTCTCGTATTTGTTGTAGATCTGCATGAAGAATTCTGCAAACGAGTTGAGATTCCAGATGGACACCTCTTTCTTCATCTTTGCAATCAGCTGCTTATTGGCTGAAGCGAGAATGCCCAGACGAATGCCTGGCACACCAAACGACTTCGAGATACTCTTCATCACAATCAGATTCGGATAGGTCTCAAGCAGTTCGTCATGAAGTAGCGAGTTGTGTTCGTAGTCCTCACTAAAGTCCACAAAACTCTCGTCGATCATCAGTTGAATGCCCTTATCCTTGCTCCAATCCGCCAATTTGAGCAAATCAGCTTTGGGGATAAAGTTTCCAGAAGGATTATCTGGATTAATAATTAATAAGGTGTCGACGGGATGGGCACCAAAGAAATCCATTAATTCCTGAGCTGTATAGCGATAATAATCGTTTTGAGGAACAAACGTCACCAATTGCTCTTTGGGCAGACGATTCGGATATTCCTCAAAAGTAGGACGAATCACACCGACCTTACCTTTCATATCTTCCGTCAGAATCTTGATCAGTTCTGCAGCACCATTGCCTGGGATGATGTAATCCTCACTCACGCCAAAACATTTGCTAGCGATGAGGGTATTTACCTTCATGCCAGAGGGATACTCCGTGAGCAACGTTTTGAAGTTGGCTTGCATCTCATCGATAACTCTTGGCGTGGGGAAGTAAGGATTCACCAGATAGCAGAAGTCGAGCATCTTAGGGAATCGCCAGAATCCGCCAAAGCGTCCGTAGTATTTTCTCAGCAAGTCTTTCTCGTCAGCAAAAAGGGCCTCTGCGATATCCAAATCCTGCTTGTCATCGATTTCATACCACTTTTCGTTGCTGATGGGCAGCGCCTTCAACTCGTGGCTGTTTAGGAATGAGATAATCCGGAGTACATTTTCGTAATACTCATTATTGCCAACAGCTTTGGTGTAGGCTTCGAGGAAGGGAACATATTTCGTTTTCGCAAACTTTTGACTGAATTTATAGATGTTTACCGTCTTGTAATACGAATCTGTTTCATTATAGTTAAAGGCAGCCTTTGGCACAAAGTTCACGATATTGTTGTCATCGTCGAGTTTCACCATAGTGCCATCCATCCAGGTGGCATATTTAGCCACCAAGGCGAGGTTGGGGTAGGGATTCTCCAATAGCAGCGTGAACATGCCTTCATCAAAGATTAGGTCACTTTCCACCAGCAGCGTATCGTCTTCCTGAAGTTGCTCCTTAGCTAAGGCTAGCGAATAGATGTTGTTCGTCTTGTCGTAGTCGGGATTGTAGATATACTCTATCTTCAGCTGTCCGTTGTATCTGTCGCCAATATAGTCCTTCAGGTTCTGTCCTTGGTAGCCAATGACGATCACGACTCGCTTCAGATTCAGTTTCGAAAGCTGTGTCAGAAGCCTGTCTATCAGGCGTACACCATTCACTGGCAACATACATTTGGTGTTGTCCTTTGTATATTCCCCCAGTCGTCGGCCCATGCCTGCTGCTAAGATGATTGCTTGCATATTCTGATGGTTTTTATGGCGCAAAGTTAATATTTTCTGCGTGAATGACCAAAGTTTCGGGCTTTTTTCTGTAATTTTGCATCCGTAATGGGCAAACAACGGATAGAATACATCGATGCGATGCGAGGATTCACCATGATTCTTGTGGTGTTCTCTCATGTCTGCAGCATGTGCTTTGGTGACGGGTCGATGGGCTATAACGAGGTGTTTTTTCTCTTCCGTCTGCCCTGTTTCTTCTTTATCAGTGGCTGGTTGTTCGATCCGCTTAAGGGGACGATGAGCTCTGTCGCCAGACATAAATTCATGGTGCAGATTGTTCCAACGGTGATATTTCTTTTGCTACTGGCTCCGCCACCCTTGTTCTTCTCGAAATTAGGTGCAACGAAAGGAGGCTATTGGTTTACGTTTGTGCTCTTCGAGTTCTTTATGATCTCGATGCTGTCTGATCGATTTTGCAAGAAATGGGGATTGATGTTGGCTATTGCCCTGTCTGTTTCATCCTATTTCTATGATGCCTATTACAACCGATATTTTTCTCATTTTGGTTGGATAACAGACGTCGTAGGCTTCTTGAGTTTTAAGACCTGGCGCTTCTATCTCTTTTTCTATTTGGGCATCCTGATCAAGCGACATTTCGATGGATTCTTATGTCTGACGAGTAAATACTATGTTATAATCTTTGTAGTTCTTTTCTTTGCCATGATGACATATCTGTCTTATTACGAGGATGTTATAATTTCTTATTTAATCTTTACAATAGCAGGCATCTCTGGCATAATCATGATCTTCATTCTCTTCCGTCTCCTCTACACGTCACCTAGCACTTGCTCGCTCAAACAATTATCCATTATCCATTTTTCATCATCCATTTTGATTAAAATAGGGACGCGTACCTTAGATATATACCTCCTTCATTATTTCTTCCTCCCCCGCTTTTTATTGCCCTATGGCGATCAACTGCGAGCCTATGACTCCCCACCGTTAGAGTTCCTCATCGCCCTAGCCTTGGCGTTGGTGATTGTGGTCATTTGTCTCTTGGTGAGCTATGTCATTCGCCTTAGCCCGTTCTTGGGACATTATCTGTTTGGTGCGAAATACTAAAAATTTTCCTCAGATACATTGTTTTTTCGTTTTTATTTTGTAACTTTGCCCTCAAATATAACAACCATGGCAAAAAAGTTCAACTTTCGCGAGGTCCCAATAGGCTATCAGCTCTGTTTTAACGGACAGTGCCCGAAGCATGATGACTGCATCCGTTATCTTGCAGGCCAGCATGTGCCTGTGACGATGATGAGCGGACCTGCGGTTTATCCCAATGCCTTGACAGATGACATCTGCCCGTTCTTTAAGCAGACGCGAGTCATCCATGGCGCGTGGGGATTCCGCAATCTCTATAAGGATGTAGCGAAGACAGATGCTCAGATATTAAAGGCCAAGGTTATCAATTATCTGGGTGGTCCTGTGGCTTGCTATGGTTATATGCACGGAGACAAACTGTTGACACCCGAGCAACAGGAGCACATCCAAGGCTTCTTCAATGAACTAGGCTATACGCAACCCATTGTTTTCGAAGGCTATACTATTATGTACGATTTCACCGATGAGGTGTCAAAGGTAGATAATAGCAAAGAATGAGGCAAGCCAGCCAATGATGCAAAACTGGATGAAATGATCCTTTACCAATGATTTTGTGGGACTACCGCTGAGGCCGTAGACAATCATGTTCTGTAGATAACGGAGCAATCCTGCCAATACCCAACCGCTCGTCAGATAAACATAGCGAGTACCCATCCTTGCGATGACCTCTGGCGACATCGTGTACATGATATAGCATACCATTGTGATAGAAGCAATAATGGCAGTGGCTTCATTGATGAATGTCTTATTATAGCCTGTGATAGAGACACGAGGCTTTTGTCCTGTCTGTTCATAGAGCCGATAGTCATCGTTACGTTTTGTAAATGCCAGAAAGAGCGTAACGAGGAAGGTCATCAGCACTAGCCAATGTGAAATCCATATGTTTGAAGCAGCACCACCTACAAGCACTCGCATCACAAATCCAATCGCAATAATCGTCACATCAAGGATGGCAATCTGCTTAAGCCGTATGCAGTAGGCAATATTCATCAACCAGTAGCCACTTATTATTATATATAAATAAGGTGTATTTGGACTTTGCGCGAGCGGAATCAACAACAGGGCTCCGATGGTGCAGAGAATCATCATCACATAACCACCTCTGATAGAAACATTTCCTGAAGCGATTGGACGTTTGCATTTCTTGGGGTGCATACGATCTGCTTCTACATCACGCAAATCGTTGAAACAATAAATCGCGCTGGAGATTAGACAGAACGAAGCAAACACAACCAACGTAGGCCAAAAGAACTCCGGCTTCAGCAGGTTGGTGCTGAAGAATACCGGTGCAAATACGAATGCATTCTTGATCCATTGCAGCGGACGTAAGAGTTGAATATAATGTTTCATCCGTCTCAGTTTTGCTGCTGCAAAGTTACGCATTTTTTTTGATTTCTGCGTATATGAAAGTTAAAAACGTTATATTTTTGTAATTTTAGGGATAGTAACCAGACATAAGCGGACAATTGTTTTTTGCCGTTTCGTAATTTTGCCGTGACGGAATAATATTAATTTAATTATAGCCCCTATAAAGGGGCTTAATAAAAAATATAAATTTAAAATTTTAAATTAACGCATGAATAAGATCAGCTTCAAAGAGGTTCCGAACGGGTATACAGTCTGCATAAAAGCAGATTGTCCATTGGCAAACAACTGCCTGCGCCAATTGGCCATGCAGGTGCTAACTAAACAGCACAAGATTGTAAGAATTGTGAATCCTCTACTGACCCAGCCTTCAGAGCAGTGCGAATTCTATCGCTCTGATGAACCTCAAGTATATGCTCGAGGTTTCGCTGCGATGAAAGAAGAGATGTTACCACGTCAGTATAAGGTGTTTATGAGTCGACTACAGTCTGCATTTGGACGTACGGGTTACTTTGAACGCAGGCGAGGAGATAAGCTTTGTTCGCCTAAAGACATCAAAGTCATAGAGGCAGTCTTGAAAGATCTTGGCCTTCAGCATCTCGGTTTCGATGCTTATGAGCAGCGATATAATTGGGATGATTGATACTAACTAAATCTTTATTTCAGTTCAAACCTTTTGCACTACAGTATTCCTGCGTCCGTACTATAGTATTCCTATTTGCGTACTATAGTGTAGAAATAGCTGTACTGTCAGTACGAATGTTTCTTCTGGAATAGAGAACTGCTTTATTATAACTATAATTATTTTAATCGTAATAAAATGCTCTTAATCATGCATTGAGTGCGTGACTACTTTCCGAGTTCTTCTAATGCAGCAAAGAAATTCTTGGCGTATGTTTCTTTGTCGAACAGTTTTGAGCGTTCGAGTGATGCTTTAGACATCTGCTTGCGTTTCTCTGGATGTTGATAGAGGTCAAGGATTGCTGCAGCAAGATTGTCAACGATATTTTCTCTTTCAACAATCGTTGCTACGCCCTCGCAAATTTCCGGGATTCCACCACTTCGTGTTGTAATGAGTGGCAGACCTGTAGCCATTGCTTCAACAACAGTTAGTCCAAAAGGTTCTTCCCACATGGATGGAACTACAGCAATATCGGCCATTTTTAAATAAGAAAGTACCTGATCATAATTGACAAAGCCTGTATATACAACGTTATCTTTTATTGGCTCTGATTCAGCCATAAGATGTTTGATATATGGAGTTGGCTGTTTATCTCTTCCGTATGTGCTAGCCCCAATAATTACCAGTTTTAAGTTTGGGATATCTTGTGTTTGCTTGATGGCTTGAATGAGTTGTATAATGCCTTTCTCTTCAGTTAATCGTCCGCTAAAGATAATTATTAAATCTTTATCACGTAGACCTAGACAATCTCTTCTTGCAGGAATCGTATTTTCAACTTTTTTCAGGTCGATAGCGTTGTAAATGGTTTTGCATTTCCCTGTTGATGAAGGGCTGATGCTTTGGACTCTATTTGTAATATAGTCTGAAACACAGAGAATCTGATGATAAGCATCGTATATTTCTTTTGCTCTATAGGTTTCTGTACATAAGAAATCATTATGGAGATGTAAAATGCAGGGTATTTTTGTTCGCTCTTTTAGCTTGAGTACAAAACCTGGGCGATTTTCAACAATAATTAAATCATAGTTCCCTTTCTGTATTATCTTATATGCTTGCTCAAAATAGTATTCTATTGTATAGTGATAGTATTCATTCTCATGTCGTTTTTGATAAAAATATTTGTTAATTTTGGCTAATAGGCTATTCTGCTTGATGTATTTGTAATGGTTATACTTTGACTCTTTTTCAGAATGATTCCCAACGTCCGGATGCCAAATACTTATAACATTGATGTCATGAAGATGGTGTTGCTTGTTGTATTCCAAATAGAAATCAATTAGATTCTCAACAGCTCCCCCTTGTACGGCTGGAACGGGCATGATTCCTGATGTAAGAATTGCAATCTTCATAATTACCAATCAAAAATTTCCTTGCCATTCTCAAAATGGAAGAAGTCAACTATTTTTGAGAAACTGTCTTCATTAAACTGCTGGTCCTTTGTTTCAAGGAAGCAGAGAGGTACTTCGCCAATAAATGATGCCCATCGTGAGTAGCTGCTAACAGGACCGATGATGAGGTCGCAAACCGAGAGCGTATAGAGATCAAGAATCGCACCAGATGGCTCTTTCCCGAACCGCTGACAATTACAACCTTTGAAGATGTCAAGGGAGAATTCTTCGTTACTACTGATAAAGAAAGCTACACGTTGGTTACTATAGAGTTGCTGGAGGCGGCACATGAATTGGTGGTATTCTTCAAGTCCATAGAAAAAACGACCGCCGTTCCATGTTGCATAGTCTCCTCTACGGATATGAACACCAACCACCAAATCGGCAGATCGTTTCATCTCTGTGATTAACCCCTCCGCTTTATTCATAATTTCATCTTTGGGACGGAAAATGTGTTGCAGTTCTTTCTTTGTCTGATTAAGATATCGAATGTCAGTACGGGTGGACCATCCTTTAGTGCATCCAAAGAACTTGAATATCTTGTCCCATGTTTTATTATGAGTAACTTTCCATGTCAAACCTTTGTAGTTGTTCCAACCATTACCATGCTCCAAATACCACTTATGCCATAGTGGGAAAAAGATAAATGGACATTGAAGCAAGTTCGGGAAATCCTCAATAGTCCAATCGAAAAAGAGAATGGTCATTGTCTTCTTTTCAGCTATACATCGTGCAACAGAGGACACATATGTCCATAATCTATTACATGTTTGTCCAGGAGCATCGCAGATAATTCGCATGGCTATTTTCTTGCAAAGATAATAATAATCCGTTAAATAGGCAAATAAAAATGTATTTTTGTTGTTATTTGAAATAAATAATGTACTTTTGTCGAAAATTTGAGAGATGAAGAGATCGCTATTTGTTATAGTAATGATAAGTTTGTTTGCAATAATATTTGTAAGTCTATATTATTACCGCTGGAAGCCTTTATGGTCTTATGAAGATCCAAGGACGTTTTACTCTATAAGCCATCATCATGATGATACATTGCGGATTGTGATGATAGGAGATAGTTGGGTCGGTATGCGAACGGATACCTTAAACAATTTGTTTCAACAGCGATTGTCAGCTATCTCTGGCAGACCCGTAATACTCAAGTCAAAAGGGAAAGGTGGTGAAAAGAGTCGTGGTATATATCAACTAATGTTTGAAGATGATGGCTTGGGCACCAAGCCATTATTTACATCTGGAGTAGATTATTGTGTTGTTATTGCTGGTATTAATGATTCTGCTGCCAATTTGGGAATAAACCAGTTCACTCATCATATGAAACTGATTATTGATTTCCTGTTGAAAAATGATGTTCGTCCTGTACTAATAGAAATCCCCAACGTCAATATATGGAATGTATATGGGGGAAAGCCAATCAAAGATTTAGTGGTGGATTTTACTAGGTCATTGATGACTAGATGTGGAATGTATCACTTTCCTGAATACCGAGAAGCTCTTCGATTAATGTTGCAAGATTCTAAATCATCGGGTCCTGTTATATATGTTCCTATGAATGGTTGGAACGGGAAAGACTATGATCTGAATAAGCAACTATTCCTTGACGATCAGGTACATCTCAATCAACAAGGGTATATAAAAATGGATTCATGTATTATAAATGCTATAATGAGAGATTTACAAAAACTTTAATATGCCGCTTTTATCAATTATCCAATGTGTTGCAATTCCCAAAATAGAGCTTGCAATGATCATGAGAATGGATAGCGTGTCGTGCCATTCTGGATATATAGATGTTACTCCATTGATAACAAGCGTGAAGAACATTCCTTGAATTAAATAGATTTCCAAACTTGCTAAGCCAATTTTTCTAATAAGAGGTAATATCCACTTTGTATACTTAGATAATAAAATGAATAAAGTCAGAAAGAGAGGTAGGAGAAAACCTAATGAGTAGTATTTGAAATTATAGATTTGATGATGATATGGAAAAAAATAAATGAAAAAAGGAATTCCCAAGATCAAAATATATAGGAAATAATGACTAGACATATTGTTTTTTAGCCAATAGGCGCAAATCATTCCAAACACAAATGCAGGTATTCTATAAAGAATAAAAAAGTGAGATCTGTCTAATATTTCTTCTTTGTCGGTAAAATAATAGGCTGAAATATATAGACATGCTATTATTACGCAAATGAAAGCAAACCATTTCTTATCTATTAGTTTTTTTATAAATGGAGCAAGGAAATAGAGTAGGATGATAGAAGGTATAAACCATTCTGCGTATTCTCTGCCAATCCAAAAACCGATTGTCGAATAACGAAATAAGTAAGTCAGGATATCATCATGGGTGAGTAGCAAATTAGTGATGAACCCTATAATGTAATAAGTGGGGAATATTCTTAAAAGTCTTTTTCTATAAAATCTCACAAGATTGTCGTCTTTATCGAGTGAATAGAACAATCCAAATCCAGACACAAATAAAAAGATATCAACGCCGGCAAAACCATATTGAGAGACAAACCCTAATGGCTTAATTTGATTAAATGTAAAATGCAGCATCATAATCCATAGAATAGACCATCCCATGAGTTCAGAACGATATGTAGATATATCTTTATAATTTATAATCTTTGTTTCCATGTTATTTTCTTTTCTTTATATAATATGACAGGTATTGTACATAAAATGACTGGTATAAGAATTTTGATTAGTACATAAGCGTGATAATGCGAAATAATGTGCTTTAGGAGATTATCTATGTAATCATTGGCAATAGCAAAGTATACAATCTGAAAAAGAAAAATTTCATATGAATATTTGCCAGCCTTAAGCACGTACATTTTTAGAACAGAAACAGAATCAAAAATATAATAAACTTTTCTTAAAAGGAATAACAAAAAGAAGGTGATGAAAATGTAACAAAACCAATGACATGCAGGGTTTACAAAGTCATATAAAATAGGAACGAAATCGTTATGAGAATATATAACATATGTGGAGAAAACTAAGCAAATGGATGCCAAACAAAATGTGTATAGGTTCAGAATAAAGCCTTTATAAGCAAGCAAGAAACCTAAATAGAAAAGGAAAATGTACCGTATAAATAGTAATCTATATGCTAATTGTGGCATATGGAAATAAGAACATGCTGTCTCTGATAGTTGTGAGATGATAACGAAAACAATGCAAAGATATGACTTGTGAGATTTGAATGCCCATGTAATCAGTGGTAAGATGAAGGCAAATTGTAAATAGATGAATGGATAGTATGCACCAGGACCGTAACCGCCCGTTTTGATTAAACTAAGAGCATCATTAATAATATAATTAAATGTAAAATGATGATCTCTTATGATGAATGAAACGAATATGATGAATTCTGCAACGAAAAATGGCCATACAATCCTTTTCCATAATCGATTATAGTTAAGTCTAATGTTTTCAACACCTTTTTTGTATGCATGAAAAACTTGGATTATTAGAAATATCGGAACTGCAGATACCCCCCAAAAAAAGAATGCTGTAGAGGCCATTATGTCTTCTGGCATGCAATGGTTTATTATAACAAAAATGATACATAGACCTTTTAAAAAGTCAATCAATGGATCATAACCTTGCCTATTAAGGACAAACCTTGACCATATTCTTTTGAAATATCGTTTATGCTCAAACATGAAAATCTATTTTCTTGCAAAGATAAGAATAGATATTTTTCTCTCCAAATATAAATGGAATTTTTGTTTTTAATTTTGTTAAATATTGCAAATTTCTTTGGGGGTGGGGTATATTATATTAATTTTGCAAGAAAATGAATGTATGGAAGATATAGTAAAGAGCAAATCTAATTCAAGATTGGTATGGTTGGACTGGATGAAGGTTTGGGCAATCCTTTCTATTATCTGGGGACATTTTTTTTCTGATGGTCATATCTATTTATATGTTTTCAGTTTACAAGTTTTTTGCGTGATTTCTGGTTTTCTGTACAAGAAACCATCTAATTGGAAAACTTGTATTCAGAGATGTTTCTGGCAACTTCTTGTACCCACTATCATAATGAGTACAATGATGCATTTGGAAGCTTACCTTAGATGCAAGGCCTTAGGATTAACTTATGATATTTCATGGCCCTGGTTTTTTGAATGGCTTTTACTTGGTCATAGATGGTGTATGGGGCCTTGTTGGTATTTCTATTCATTGATTGTTATGAGATTGATAATGCAATTGCTTCCAGAGAAGAAGTGGGTTTATGCAGTTTTATTTGCAATGCTTTCTGGTGGTGCTCTATTATTGAAATCTATTGGATTTGAAGCAAGTAATGCAAATATAAATGTATTAGTATGTATGCCGTTCTTTTTGATTGGGGTCTTTATTAAGCGATGGAAAAATGTCTTTAGTAGTCTACACAATTGTGTTATAGAAATGTTTTTATTTATCATATCCTTTGCTCTAGTCATTCTCTGTGGGAACTATAATGGATATGTATGGATGTATTTAAATGGTTTTGGAAATAATTACTTGCTATTTATTTTAGGTGGAATGGCTGGTACAGCAATGTTATTTTCTATATCATTATGGCTGAGCCGATTGTCGCATTGGCATATGATATATACTCTTTCAAAAGGGTCAATCCTTATTATTGGCTTGCATATAATAATTGTTCGTCGGTTAACTGAATTGCCAAGTCGTATATGGGGGGAAGATTTGCTTGCTTCTGTCTTGATATTATTATGTTTTATTCCAATTATCTATTTTGCGGAATTATATTTTCCAATAATACTTGGACGCTATAAATAGATGTTGACGTATGTTTTTATGTTTTACTAACGATAAATTGTTTGATTCTCCACATCCACCCTTTATAACCTGCTAAGAAGCATAGGGGTGGCATCATCGAAATAAATAGCATAAGACGAGAAATGGTTATTTTTGACCTAAAAGTCCATGATATTTTGCATACTATATTCCAAAATTTAATCCATTCATTTAGTGAGTGTACAATTGCAAGATTGCCCATTGTCGCAACGAGATTGCCGGCCAAATATTGCCGTTGGTATATGTTCGTTGTTTTTGTGTGTTTAATATCTTCAAAGAAAACTTTTACTGCAACCATTTGACCTAGATAATGTCTGAAACGACTTTCGCGTGACATTGAGTTGGCGTCACTGTTGTTATTTCTATAATACAAATAGGTGCCATGACTTGTAAATGCTGCTGATCTGGCTTCTTTTGCCAAAAAATAGATCCAATACATATCTTCACATAGAATACCATCTGGAAAAAGGAGCTGGTGGTCAATAAGAAATGATCGTTTAATTAATCTGTTCCATACCGTCATCGTTAATGATGCTAAGATAAGACGATTAAGTTCCAGTTTGTTGTCACAAAATTCTGGAGGATCCTCTTTAAAAGTATATGGCATAAGCTCTTTATTATTTCCTGTGACAGTGTTTGCTTGAATGAACTCAGCGCTTGGATATTTTTCAGAAAGATTCAATAGAGTTTGAATACAATCAGATGTTATGGCATCGTCACTGTCTATAAAAAGAATGAAATCACCAGTTGCAGCCCTTATACCTGTATTACGGGCAGTAGCCTGTCCTTTATTGTCCGAATGATATAGAAGTTTAAATGAAATCTCACCTTGATATGATTTGACATATTCTTCTACAATACTCATACTATTATCATTGCCACAGTCATCAACTAGAATACACTCAATCTTATTATATGTTTGCGCGCAGATAGAATCAAGGCATCTTTTAATGTATTTTGCGACATTATATACAGGGATTATAATTGATATCGTCTTCATGTTAGAAATTTATTTCGTTAGTCGATAAATGATCTTGATAGCATATGTTAGCATTTTCCTTGCTCTTGGAATCGTGCATAGATTAAAGAGTCTGAATAGCGTTTCTTTGTCTATCTGAGCAAGAGTAGAGTAATCTTTATATATACCAGTGGGAATTAACTGATGCAAATATTGATCTCTTTCTTTCAAGTTTCTATCATATTGTTGCCAGGTGATCCCTCCAGTCTCGCGATAACATATAATATCGGGAATGAATTGGACTACTTTTTCTTCAATAACAACTTTTTCTAAAAAAAACACCCAGTCACTAACCAATCTTAGGTCCTCTCTATATGGAGAATTATTAAACAATTCTCGTTTTATAAAACTGCTCTGATGGTCGAGGGTAGAGGTGAAAAATGTAATCATTGATAGCCATGATGGTTGTATAGAGGCGTGTCCCATCTTTTTCTCATCACTATAATGGTAGTCGCGACCTGTAATGATGTCTGCATGCGAATCATAGTCGGCAACTTTCTGTAGGGCGTTGTTTGAGTAGAAACAATCTCCTGAATTCATAAAGTTTAAATAATCACCAGTGGCTTTAGCTATGCCTTTATTCATGCCTTGATATATGCCGCCATCTGGTTCTGATACCCAATAGGTTATTCTATTATCGTATTTATTAAGAATATCAATACTGCCATCGGTAGAACCGCCATCAATGACGATATATTCAAAATCACGATATGTCTGATTAATGACGCTCTCTATAGTTTTTAGAAGACCATCACTGTTATTATAGTTGACAGTTATAATAGAGAATTTCATAATGATGAATTTTATGCAAAGATATAAATAAACTGTAAATTAGCCAAATAATTTAATTCTTTTAATACTGTCTTTTGCTCCTTTCGCAAAAAGGAGGTTTGCTGATAATAGTATGCATAGGAAGATTGGCATAGCCAAAGCGACAAAGATAACCCAGCTAAATAGACTTTCGTATGGATTTACTGGAAGGATACGACATAGGTATGTTGCTGAAAAAAATGATCCCCCGGAAATTAAGTAATTCCGGAGAACGCCTTTCCAATATATCGAGACAGGCTTATGAAAACCTGAAGAAAAAAGATAATATGGTTTCCATAATACGACGATGGAGAATAAACTTGCAATCTTGCCCATTAAAATGCCAATTATACCCCACATTATTCCAAAAATAATGGTGACGGAGATGTTGATAATCAGTTCTGCCCAAGCAGACCACACGTCAGCGTATAAACCATGAGCATAATTAAATCCATCAACAGAATTGCGGGAATTAGTAATATATATATATATAATAAGTAATATTAGTATATAATGGTCCATAATATATTCGGCTCCTAACCAATGGACTATAAATGGTTCAATAAAATTGTATAGTGAAAAACATAGTGTGGCTGCAATAATATGATGAATGGTGGTAAGTTCCCAAAAAACCTTAAGTATACTTTGTTTATTTCCTTCTGCAACAAGGTTGCCAATACTTGCCCCGACTCCTCCCATGATGGATGAAAACAATGAGATTAATTTTGAAATGATAATCATATAGTTACCATAGTACGCAACCATTTTTAGTGACACAAAGAGGAAAATAAATAATTCGTCACTTTTGACCAACACAAAGTCTTTAATCTTATGAATAAATACCTGTTTTGTCTTAGTAATAATTTCTGGATATTGTTTCAGCAAGAATTTTCCTCGGCTTTTGTCAACATTTAGCCATGGATATTCTTTATTGATTTTCCAATTCAGGATAACGCAGCCGATGAGGCCGAATAGGAACTCAATGCCCACCCAGAGATAGAGGTTTTTATAGGTATATGCAAGGAATATTTGAAGGATGGTTTTCAGGATGTTGGCTGATTGGTAGTAGATGGCTACAAGGTAGTTTTTCTGGTCTGCAGATAGAAGAATTTGTCGGTAATTAATGAAATAACCAATGAGTGAGGATCCTAAGAATGAATAATAGGCAAAGTAGATGATGCCTAAGTCTAACTCTGCTTTCGCAAAAATAAGTGGAAAGAAGAAACTGATAAGAGTGCCACCTGCTAAGATTATGCAGCCAATCCAATTGTATAGGTATCCCAATAATGAGAGAATGTCTTGAATTTCCTGTCTGTTATTTGTTTGAAGTGGTTTAAATAGAAAATAGCCGATACATGCAGTTATGCCAAGTTCAGCCAGGTTGAGATAGCCTAAAATGTTTCCAAGTGTACCCGTCAGGCCTATAAACTCAGTACCAAGGCAGTCTAGAAAAATCTTTCTAGAAAAGAAAGCTAAAAAAAGTGTTAGGAAGTAAAAAATGATATTTACTTCTGCATTCAAAACACTTTTATGTACTCTTTCTCCCATTATGTATTATGTTCCGTATGGATGAAATCTGTGTTCTTGTGATCTATATGTAGAATGTTTTTCAGCATTTTGAAAACCAAATTAGGAATAGCTAAAACTTTCTTGAAAGACTGGATGCGTAAAGGTGCAGGGATTGCTATGTATAAAGATAGTGCTAACATGGCAAATAGAATCCACCATTTCTCACACCAGTCTGGTATAACGATGGTCATGAAAACGGAAATGCATCCTAATATGACAATTAAAATAGAGCGGGGGATGAGTGCCTGCTGGATTACTTTGTCGACAAAATTGACGTTACCATGGAGAAGGGCTTGGGGAACTTTTGGAAGTTGGGACAGTAAACTCTGGACTTGTGCTGTCATCCAGCGCATGCGTTGACGTTGGAAATTATCCTGGTTACTGACTTTCTCGTCAAAGACATGAATCTCTGACGCATATTTGATAAATACACCTTGATGGAGTAATAAGGCTTCCATTTCACGGTCTTCTCCTGCTGTGGTTAGCTTAAATACGTTTTCTTTAAAAAGATCATATTTAAAGCACATGCCTGAACCGATTAAGGCAGAAGACAGACCAAGACGATTATGAGCTTTGCGAAAAATAGTGTTGTTGATTTCTTCGCTGGCACCATCCAATACTGCGACATCGTTGTTTGCATTCTTGGCACAGCGGTGACATTGAATGGCATCATAAACACTGCAAAGCACATTGAGTTGAGAAAGGAATTCCGGACGAACCACATTGTCTGCATCCAGGATGACAATATTGTCATAATCAGTATTGACATTTTCAATTGCAAACTGCATGGCCTTGGCCTTGGAACTTTTTTCAAATGTTGGCTGGAGTAGGGTGATGGGTAATTTACTTAATTGTTCGTTGGTCTCTGGCTGCATGTGGTCAGAGATAACTATGACTGTATATAGCTCTTTGGGGTAATCCTGAAGAAGAAATTGTTTTACCGCATTGATAATCACCTTATCTTCCTTGTATGCAGGGTATAAAATTAGGAATTTGTTTAAACGATCGCTAAGTGCGGCAGCATGGATAGCGATGCGATCTTCTTTTTCATAAAAGAGGGAGATGATGGCAAAGAATACGACATAAATCACTGATCCTGCTATGATAAAACAGAGGATAATCTCGAATATATGTATAATCTCCCAGATATTCATAGTTTTTATTCGTTTCTTTTCTTTATGAAGAATTTAGCTAATTTGGATTTTCCTATGAACTTGAGATTAAATATGGCCCAAAGTGTTACTAATGGGGAACGCAGGAAGGTCTTATCCCACATCTCGTCGACTAAATAATCGGGGGTGGCCAGGGCAAAGAAGAATAGGCAGATGGCCCCCACACACCACCATTTTATGACCAATGTGAAATAGATAAATGGCAAAACCAAACTCATAATTATAATGATACCGACCAAGAGAGTTCTGGGAACCAATAACCATTGAATAATTTTATCGGCTAGATCACGTTGCTTGTTAAAGATGGCAGCTGGTAGATATTTGATGTTCCAAAACAGATTCTTTAATTGTTTGGCAGCCCATTGGCCACGCTGAAGATTCAGTTTCTCAGTTGTCCGAACCTTTTCGCTATAGATTAGAATATCATGAAAATAGTCAATGTAGATTTGATTGCGTAGCAACATGGACTCCAATTCTTTAACTTCTGCAGAGGATTTTGTTCTCATGACATTTTCTTTGAACCATTTGAAATCAAATGCTGTACCCGTTTCTGCTAATGAAGCTGATAACCCCAAATTGATATGTCCTTTTCGGAAAATAGCATTATTGATCTCTTCAAAGATAGCGTCAAGACGAGCAGCTGATGTATCTCGGTTTTTGGAAACCGTATGTGCCTGAATGGCTTTGGTTGCAGCTGATTCATAGGCATTATTCATATGTGTTAGGAAATCCTGATCCACAATATTATCTGCATCCAGAATCATGGCAATATCATAAATTTTGAATTCTGGAAGATTTAATATGGCAAATTGGAGTGATTTTGCCTTTGAACTTTCTTCGAAATTAGGTGTTAGCAGGGTAATTGGGTATTGCGCCAAGCGCATATTGGTAATTTCACTTTGGTGGTCGGAAATAACTGTGACATCAAAAAGACGTTGAGGGTATGATTGTGCTAATATAGATAGGATAGTCTGCTCTATCACATGATCCTGCTTGTACGCAGGAATCAAGATAATAAAACGCCTTTTAATTTTGGCCTCGGAGATATTGGTTGTTCTTGTAAATAATGAGGCAATCGAAAAAATGCCCAGATATAATACCGTACCTGCGACAATAATAAAAAGAAACCAATCAAATATTATAAATAAGAGCCAAAGATCCATACTAAACAAGTTGAGAGTTCTTAAGACTCGCTAGCGCTCATATAAGCGACAAGATCGAGCGGAGAATTGATTATTATTGAAGTCACGTAAACCATTGGCGGTTGCTTTGAGAAGATCCATTCGACATTTGATAAAATACTTAATTATATCTCGAGTCGCTACAATCAATTGTAAATAGGTATAAGCTAAGTATTTCTTTAATCCTGTGAAATTGCGCTTCACAAGCAAAAGTCTATTTCGAGTAATATAATAGGTTCGCAGTGGACTGTTTTGCCCAGTGCTCTGACTTTCTTTATGATAGATGGTGCTAGCGGGCTCATACCAAATCTCATAACCTGCACGGGTTGTCATCATTGACCAATCCAGTTCCTCATAATAGAGGAAATAGCATTCGGGCATTAATCCAACTTTGTCAATCACTTTCCGTTTGAGCATCATGGCTGCACCATGAGCATAAGGCGTTTGGTGGGGCGTATCATATTGCCCTTTGTCTTCTTCTCCAAAACCTATGGCACGGTTACGAACCGTGATAGGAGAGAGTGGGGTGTAGCCGGCAAATTGAATGGGATTGCTTTTCCAAGCAAAACGTATTTTAGGGCAAACTATCCCAATTTTGGGAGAAGACTCAAGCCGTTGAATTAAAACCTGAGGGCTGAACTCCTTGAAAACTGTATCGTTATTTATAAGATATATGTATTTGCCTTTGGCGGCTTTAATACCTATATTATTGCCCCCAGCAAAGCCCAAATTCTTGTCACTACGAATGGCCCTGATGTTGGTATATCGTTCTTGTAGAATGTTTGCTTCGTTTCCTTTAGAACCATTATCCACTACAATCACCTCCATGTCCTCATTGAAGGTGATGCTATCAATCAATGCGCATGTGTCTTTCAGCCCATTATAATTGACTGTAATGATAGACAATTTACACTCTAGAGGCAAGTTTCTTTTCTAATTTTAAACGTTTCTTTTCTGCTCTTTCTGCTAGTTGTTTGTTTTCATACTCTATCCAAGCTGGTTCTATATAGGGTAGAATGTAAACGATAGCAAGACCTCCGTAAAAAAGCAAACAATTTGGGAGTTGCATTAGTACCTGGTTTCCGTATCCACCTAATTGGATAGATACAAAAGCGCAACAGAATCCACCTCCGATTCCTATCAGCGTTCGATTCTTTAACTTAAACATCACAGTCCAACAAGCTCCACCTAGCATCATAAGCATTGTAATTATAAAGATCGTGATTCCTATTGGACCAGTCCTAAGCCAGATAAAAACATATTCAGAGTCGGGTGCGATTGTTGCAAGTCTTCTATATTTATTATTCGCAGGAACGTTGTCCATGCCCATTCCAATCCCAATACCCCAAGGGGCATCTTTGATATGTTTTTTCATTACAGCTTGATTAATGTCACGGGCATTTGCAGATGCATCATCTTTGTTGAAGGCTGATCGCATTCTTCTTATTTGTTGATTGCCTTGTCCAATATCGGTGAATACTAGAATAAATGCAAAAATTGCGAATACGATAGAGAAAGGGATGGCAATCTTTATAGATTTAGATAATACTACATATACCATTAATCCTGCGGCTAAACAAAAAATAGCTGTTCTGGTTCCAGATTGAAACATCCCCCATATAACTAAAACAGATACAAGGAAGAAGAAGATACGAAGTTTATTTAATTTAGCTGTTATAGCAAAAATAATAAAGGCTGTTGCTGTTGCTGCCGCATTACAGCCATAATTAGCTGCATCACTAAAAGTGGAAAAATACCTTATTAAGGTTCCCCCATTAATAATATGTGTAACTCTTCCACGTGTTTCCATCCAAATACCTTCTTCTACTGTCCAACCATATGTTTCTTGTCTCCATACCCAAAAAACAGAGAAAAGGGCAAATGTCCCCCATATTATAAGATATCTTTGCAAGATTTCAGGGGTTGATATGTAAATTGAGAATACGAGAAAGATGTATAACAATTGGAATGCCATCAGACGAGCTCCTGTGTACCAACTCCCAATATTGATGCCTAGATTACAAGTGTCGTTAAGTAACTCAAGGGTACAAAACCCACACCATATTAAGAGCGCAAATAGCATAATATTTGCTGCTTTCTCAAAATGTGGATTCTCTCTGGCATCAATAATCGCAATTGCTAAAAGGATTATCTGAAGCATCTCATTAGGTAGCGACATCGGCAATGGTAAATGTGCCGATACATCTTTCATCTGGATAAAGTAATTCACAAAAAACAATATCCAGAATGTCAACATCTTCCATCTAAATGCACAATAAACTGCTAAGACCAAAAATGGTATTAAACATACAACTGCGAATGTTTGGAATCCTGCGTGCGTTAATTGATATAACGCCAACAAAAACAGAAGAAAGAGTAATAATACTCTTCCTCCGTTTTCGCGGGAATATGTCTTAAATGATTCAGTCATTTATTTGGCATGACTATTTTCAACAGCAGTTAGACCCATTTGTGATATGCGATATACAAAGTTGTTGAACTTGGTATATGGTGGTAATTGACCAACGAACTCTTCTACTGCATATCGCTGTGCCTCTGTGAGGTACATAAAGAGTGTGTTTTGGTCTTCCAACTGTGACTGCAATTCTTTCAATGCTTTCTGGTCGACATCTTTCCATGTACGGTTAGCACGGGTTACTAGCAAGTTGATAGTACCCATATTTAACAATGCTGGAGGAACTGAATTGTCATCCAGATTGGGATACTCAATAATAGCGATTTCATTGGGAAGGATATCCGGACAGATGTCTTTGATGTCCTTGGCCATAATGAAACGGCTATCTTCTGCTAGATAGTCCTCGTCGTAGGTCAAACGACGCACCTGAAGCCCAATAGAGATCCAATAGTTCTCTAATTCTTGGGCGATATAACTCTTACCGTTGCCTGCATCGGTGGAAATCAAGTTGAGTACATTCTGCTGACCTTCCTTGAAGTGGGGAAGTAGAGATTTACTCAATTGACGCAATGCCATATCGGCAATTGTCTTGTTGAAGCGACGGTAGCGGAGTGTACTTTCCTTAGGGAAGCAACCCATAACAGGTACTTTAGTGATGCGCTCTGAACGCATGCGATCACGCAATGTACGATCCAACAACTCAATGATGAAGAAGTACAAGGCAGTCAGAGCAAATGTCAACAAAAATGCTCCGAGCATAATCATCATACGATTGGTGGGTTGGGCATTCATCGGGAACATTGGGGGATTCAATACACGCAATTTTGCTGTTGTCATTTGCAGATTGCGTTGGCGTAGACGGGCAGAATTTAATGCCTTCAACATCTCCATGTAGTTACCTTCAATGAAAGAGATGTGCCGATCTTTACGTGCCAAGGTCGCACCAATAGGTGCATAATAAAGCATCTGTTTGTCAATTTTCTGTCGCATGATATCTTGAGCACTCATTTCTGCTTTCGTTTTTTCCAATAATAGTACTTGGTCAAGCCATTTAGAAATCATATCATTGGCTTTAACCCCCGTTTCTGTACTATAAGATCCCGCTTCAATGTCACGGGTAAGTTCTTTGACAACAGCAGTCCTGTCTTGAAGCATTTTTTCTGCTTTGGCCAATTCTAGCTGTGATTCAACATTGTTTTCGCCTCCTTCTGTATTCATCAGACGGAGATTCGAAATGCGAGATTGAATTCTAGAGATATCTGTTATTTGATCTGTAAAATCACGGTTTGCTTTTATTATTTTTGCTCGGTCACCTAATTGGCGTTCCAAATAATCCAATAAAGATTTTGCTGTAGTATAGTTCATTAATTGTGTATTATCCGAAGTCTGTTGTCCCATATCCAAACCTGCTACGGCCTTTGTCTGTTCACCATAGTTGATAATACGTTTTGAAACGTTATAGCGAATCAGATCATCTTCTGCGCCTGTTAGAATCTTGTAAAGACGAGCAACTTCACGCTCAAAGAACTTGATGACATCATTAGTTTCACCAAAACGCAGCTGCTGATATTGACGGGCAAATACTTCATTGAGAATGTCTAACGTGTTATAGGTAATACCAGCATCATTAGCCGTGTATGCAATATCAATAATGTCACTTTTCTGTAACTGCATGACCTTCAAACGGCTTGTAATACTATTTATACCAAACCAAGGATGATAATTTAATAAACCAAAAATATAGTTGTCCTGAGATGGCTTTTCATACGCTTTTAAATTGGCGTATGTAGCCTGTTCGCTATTATGATTAATGAGTGCCTTTACATCGGCAGGAACCGTTGCACTTAACTGGCGGAAATGCTCTGATGAGATATAGTTGTTATCCTTACTGGGATTACCATACATCATGCATCGGGCAAACAGACGAAGAGATACTTCATGAATGGTCACATCCGTGGTCATCAATAGCATCAAGTTGGTGATGTTGGTCTGAGAGTTTCCACCTGCAGCACCCGTACCGCCTTCCAAATTATAACCGGTAATCATACCTGTATATATTGTTGTATTGGCGTCATATACACGCTCCATGTTTCGTGTCATGAACCATGCCACAATTAAGGCAATCAGTGGTAATATAATTAAATACCAACGAATCTTGTATAAAAACCTGACAATATATCTGAACAAATCCATAGTCTTTTTCTCTTTATTGTTAATACTTATTTTTTTGTTGCTTTTTTTGCTGCCTTCTGAGCTTTTGCTTCAGCTTTTTCTAAGGCCTTCAGCTTTTTCTCTTCTTCTTCAGCAGCTTTTCTAACACGTTTCTCCACTGCTTTGTTCTCCTTTGCCAATTGTTTTTCAGATTTCTGAACACTTTTGTCCAGTGTTATTTCTGTGGTTGAATTGGTCAGAATAGGAGTATGAGTAAGAATCTCTAAAGTGAGGATGTTAGTGATTACGGTTGATTGAAGACCTTGATATTTTGTTACAGCCATATCTTCTCGTTGCTTGGTGTCTGCAAAGCCTTCAATAGTCATATTGCCATTGTGGAACTCTTCAAGTGTTAAGGCTCCTGCACCTTGATAAATGGCAGCATTTTCACTTGCTGTTTTTAATGCGATAAGATCATTAGTTATTTTAGTATATAATGTCGCAATTTCTAATTTCAGTTGATCATATTGATAATCTTTATTGTAAATTGCTTGATCAACTTCTAATTTTTTACGCTTTACTGCGGCACCTAAGTCTAAAATGTCCTCCACTGGAACAGCCAGATTCACACCGACATTCCAATAACTTTGCTCATTACCAGTAAACTGCATCATTTGAAGGGTATAATAGCTGGATGAACTTTGTCCCCACATATCCGATACACCATAACTATAACTTGCATGACCAGTAATATATGAAAATATATGCCTTTTTTGCTTGGCAACTTCTGCTTCGGCAATTTCCTGTGCCTTTTGCAAGGACATCACCCGAGGGGTGGACTTGGCATTCTCAAACAATACAGCGAGAGGAGGCAAGTGAAACTCTGAGAAATTAATACTCATCTCCTGACTCGAGTCAAAGAATCCTGCTGCTATTCCACTGTCATCGAACGACTGCGCGAACGAAACGCTACTTACACCTGCTATGGCTACGCAGAATAACAAACGTCTGAACCTGTTCATTTTTTTATTTTTTTTATTATACATTTCCTTTTTGAATCATTGAGGTGAAAGTACGGAAGAGAATCTTCATGTCGAGCATGAAATTATAGGTCTGTCCGTAGGTGATATCCAATTGCTTACGCTCCTCAGCCGACATCATGCCACCCTTGCCACGTTCCTCGACTTGCCAAAGACCTGTGAGGCCGGCAGGTGCCATGAAACGGTCGATGCTGGCATCGGCTGTGAGTTTCTCTGCTTCGTAAAGTGGGAGAGGACGATTGCCCACAATTGACATGTCGCCCTTGAGAATATTGAAGAGCTGAGGAAGCTCGTCAATGCTGGTCTTGCGGATGAACTTACCCACTTTGGTGACACGGGGATCGTTCTCGATCTTGACAAACGCATTTTCGATCTCTTCCTGCTTTTCCTTGTTAAAGTCACTTTCTGCAACGACAAAATCATCGCCGACAAGCATAACCTCATCGTCGCTGATCATCATGTCGGACTCCATGCCCATGTCCATCATCATCATTTCTGCCTCCAAACCAAGAGGAGCCGTAATGACGGCCTTATCCTTTTCCTCGTCCTTGTTTTGCTCAGCATATTGGTTGCCAGCTTCTTTGGCAACTTCCTTTAGACGATCCTCAGCATCGACATACATTGAACGGAATTTTAGGAAGTTGAAGATGGTATAGTTGGTACCAACACGCTTTGACTTGAACAGCACGGGACCCTTGCTCTCCAGACGGATGGCAATGGCCGTGATGATAAAGACGGGTGAGAGGATGATGATGGCCAAGAATGAAACAACGATGTCAAACAAGCGCTTCCAAATAGGAATCTTGAACTTCAAGATGCGGTGCTTGGCTGACTGCTCATCGAACAACATGCCTTCGCGGTCGGAGATGAATTGGATCTTCTTGTTCAACTCGGTCACAGAGGCATCCACGGAGATGGTGTCATTGATACCACACTTCTGATATACCTGACGATCCTCAGCCGTTAACTCATGGGTGAGCAGGATGACATAGACATTCTTACATTTCTTTCTCAGATAGGTGATAGCCGTAATGTCTTCATTACGGATGGTTTGTTCGAAGAAGAGGATGAAATGCTCATTGCGGACGTGGGATACGCAGACAGAGGCTGCTTCCTTGTAGTTCTTTGCGAACTGTACAAGGCGTCCGGGAATGTATTTCAACCGTTCTTCGGTTTCTTTGTGGTTACCTAAATATACTACACCTATCATATAATATACCTATTATATATATTAGGGAACGATCTTCTTGACTCGGATCTTCAACTCCATCGGGTTGAACGGCTTCACGATGTAATCTTCAGCACCGATCTCAAGCAGGCGGATGCGCTCGCTGGTGGAGTCTTCACTGGACAACATAATAACGGGAATGTGCTTAAACAGCTCATTCTGCTTGATCCACTCCAAGAAATCGTCACCACGCATGCCTGGCATACGGATGTCGGAGATGATCAAGTCGGGGGTGTTACCCGCCTGAAGCCATTTTACGCCCTGCAAACCATCCGGCAACCACTGGACGTCGTAATCGCTCATCAAGTAGATAGAGAGCACCTTTGCGATGGTCTCTTTGTCGTCAAGTATTAGTATTTTTTTCTTCATATATGAATTATATTTTTGCTGCTAAATAGCCATAATCTTGTGCAAAGGTAAAAAAAAAAATTAAATTGTGTTCAAAATTACGTAAAAATTTCATCTTTTTCGCCAAAAAAGTTGCTATTTTGAAAAAAAATGGGGAAATTTGCAGTGAAAACGTACTATAAATAGAAATATTTAATCACTTATTATGACAAGTAGATATCTATTAGGTTTTGATGTCGGTAGCTCTTCAGTGAAGGCATCATTGGTTAACGCCGATAGTGGCAAGTGTGTAGCAACTGCTTTCTTCCCTGAGAAGGAGGCGCCGATCATGGCCGTGAAAGCCGGATGGGCTGAGCAGGACCCCCAGATGTGGTGGGACAATGCTAAGCTGAGTCTTCAGAAGATTATGAAGGAGGCTGGTGCTACGGGTGAGGAGATCAAGGCTATCGGTATTTCATATCAGATGCATGGTCTGGTTTGTGTGGACAAGAATCTGAAGGCGTTGCGTCCTTCGATTATCTGGTGCGACTCACGTGCCGTTCCTTATGGCGAGAAAGCTTTCAAGGATCTGGGCGGTGAGCAGTGCCTAAGTCATCTGTTGAACTCGCCGGGTAATTTTACCGCAGCCAAATTGGCCTGGGTGAAGGAAAATGAGCCCGACCTTTATAATAAAATATATAAGGTGATGTTGCCTGGTGACTATATCGCCATGCGACTCTCTGGTGTGGCTAATACAACGGTCAGTGGTCTGTCTGAGGGTATGTTCTGGGACTTCAAGAACAACCAGGTGGCTGACTTCCTGATGAAATACTACGGATTCGACAGTTCTCTGATTGCTGACATTGTGCCGACTTTTGCTGAGCAGAGTGTGGTAAGTGCCGAGGCTGCAGCAGAGTTGGGCCTGAAAACAGGTACACCGATTACTTATCGTGGTGGTGACCAGCCGAACAATGCCTTGTCGCTGAATGTGCTGAATCCGGGTGAGATTGCTGCTACAGCAGGTACATCGGGTGTGGTTTATGGTGTGTTGGGAGAGGTGAACTACGACAAGCAGAGTCGTGTGAACACCTTTGCTCACGTGAACCATAGTGCTGACCAGACACGTCTGGGTGTGCTGTTGTGTATCAATGGTACAGGTATCCTGAATGCTTGGACACATCGTAACATTACACCTGAGATCGGCTATGCTGAGATGAATGACCTGGCCGCTTCAGTGCCCATCGGTAGTGAGGGCGTGACGATTATTCCGTTCGGAAACGGTGCGGAGCGTGTGCTGGAGAACAAGGAGATCGGTTGTTCGATTAATGGTCTGAACTTCAATAAGCACAACAAGGCTCATCTGGTGCGTGCTGCCCAGGAGGGTATCGTATTCTCCTTCTGCTATGGTATGGAGATCATGCAGCAAATGGGTATGGATATCAAGAAGATCCACGCAGGTAAGGCCAATATGTTCCTGAGTCCGTTGTTCCGCGATACACTGGCAGGTGTGAGCGGTGCAACCATCGAACTCTATGATACCGATGGTTCTGTAGGTGCAGCCAAGGGCGCTGGTATCGGTGCTGGCATCTATGCCAACGCTGACGAGGCCTTCGCTTCACTGGAGAAACTGCAGGTGATTGAGCCGGATGATGCTCATCGTGCTGAATATCAGGCTGCTTACGCTGCTTGGAAAGCAACTTTGGAGAAAAATATCTAATTAATATAAATTATTCATTTAATAATCAACACAATTATGGCAAAAGAGTATTTTCCGTTTACTGGTAAAATTCCTTTCGAGGGAAAGGATAGTAAAAATGTAATGGCTTTCCACTATTACGAGCCTGAGAAGGTCGTCATGGGAAAGAAGATGAAGGACTGGTTGAAGTTCGCTATGGCCTGGTGGCACACACTGGGTGGCGCAAGTGCAGACCAGTTTGGTGGTCAGACCCGTTCTTACGAGTGGGACAAGGCTGCTGATCCCGTTCAGCGCGCCAAGGATAAGATGGATGCTGGTTTTGAGATCATGGATAAACTGGGTATCGGCTATTTCTGTTTCCACGATGTAGACCTCGTTGAGGAGGCTGACACCATCGAGGAGTATGAGGCTCGCATGAAGGCCATCACCGACTACGCACTGGAGAAGATGAAGCAGTTCCCCAATATCAAGCTGCTCTGGGGTACCGCTAACGTATTCGGTAACAAGCGTTATGCCAACGGTGCTTCTACCAATCCCGATTTCGACGTGGTAGCCCGTGCTATCGTTCAGATCAAGAACTCTATTGATGCTACCATCAAACTTGGTGGTACCAACTATGTGTTCTGGGGTGGTCGTGAGGGCTATATGAGTCTGCTGAATACTGACCAGAAGCGCGAGAAGGAGCATATGGCCATGATGCTGACCATGGCTCGTGACTATGCTCGCAGCAAGGGATTCAAGGGTACGTTCCTGATCGAGCCGAAGCCCATGGAGCCCTCTAAGCACCAGTATGATGTGGATACCGAGACTGTGATTGGCTTCTTGAAGGCTCACGGTTTGGATAAGGACTTCAAGGTGAACATTGAGGTGAACCACGCTACACTGGCTGGTCATACCTTCGAGCACGAGCTGGCTTGTGCTGTTGATGCTGGTATGCTGGGTTCTATCGACGCTAACCGTGGTGATGCTCAGAATGGTTGGGATACCGACCAGTTCCCCATCGACAACTTCGAGCTGACGCAGGCTATGCTGGAGATCATCCGCAATGGTGGTTTCAAGGATGGTGGTACCAATTTCGATGCCAAGATCCGTCGTAATTCTACCGATCTCGAGGATCTGTTCATTGCTCATATCAGTGGTATGGATGCTATGGCCCGTGCTCTGATGAATGCTGCTGATATCCTGGAGAACTCTGAACTGCCCGCTATGAAGAAGGCTCGTTATGCCAGCTTTGACAGCGGTATCGGTAAGGACTTCGAGAATGGTAAGCTGACCTTCGAGCAGGTTTACGAATATGGTAAGAAGGTGGGTGAGCCGAAGCAGACCTCTGGAAAACAAGAGAAATACGAGACAATCGTAGCGCTCTACTCAAAGTAAGAATTAAGCCCCGCCAATCGGCGGGGCTTAATTATGCTAGGCTTGAGCGATACCATTCAAATAGTTTCTGAACACCATCTTCAATCTCAACTTTGTGGGTCCAACCGAGAGAGTGGAGTTTTGAAACATCGATGAGTTTACGCATGGTGCCATCGGGCTTGGAGGCGTCGAATTCTACTTCGCCTTCGAAACCAACGGCTTTTACGACTAGTTCGGAGAGTTCACGGATGGTGAGTTCTTTACCTGTACCGACATTGATATGACAGTTGCGGATCTCGCCTAACTTCGGGATTGCACCACCACGACCTGCAGAGTGGTTGCGGTCTACAGCCCCATCGGTAGAGGCGCCGTAATGAACGGAAGAGTACTTCTCAATACCAATGATATCGCTGAAGTTGACGTTCAGTAGTACATGAACACTGGCATCTGCCATATCCTCACTCCAGAGGAACTCTCTCAATGGCGTTCCCGTTCCCCAGAGTACCACCTTATTATTATATATGCCGTATTTACTGAGAACTTCGAGGATATCCTCCTGAGAAGCCGAACCATTAACACCTTCTACCGGTCGTTTGTCCAGGTCGATGGCAATCTTATCCCAGGCTCCGTCATGAATGAGTTTGGCCAGATAGATCTTACGCATCATGGCAGGCATGACATGGGAGTTCTCAAGATGGAAATTGTCGTTGGGACCATAGAGATTGGTGGGCATCACGGCGATGTAGTTGGTGCCGTACTGCAGATTATAGCTTTCGCACATCTTCAGACCTGCAATCTTGGCGATGGCATATTCCTCATTGGTATACTCCAGAGGTGATGTCAACAGGCAATCCTCCTTCATCGGCTGTGGCGCATTCTTGGGATAGATGCAGGTGCTGCCCAAGAAGAGCAGTTTCTTGACACCATGTGCATAGGCCTCGCTGATGACATTACACTGAATCTTCATGTTCATCATGATGAAGTCGGCGCGATAGAGTGAATTGGCCATGATACCTCCTACAAAGGCGGCTGCCAGAACCACAGCGTCAGGACGCTCCTCATCGAAGAACCGTTTCACAGCCACCTGATCGGTAAGGTCCAGTTCCTTATGACTGCGCCCGATGAGATTGGTATAACCCCGCTGAAGCAGATTATTCCAAATAGCGGAACCCACTAATCCGTGGTGTCCCGCTACATATATTTTAGATGATTTATCTAAACTCATTCTTCCATCTGGGCTTTGATGAACAATTTCTTCACGAACTTCATGTCGTGCTTAACCATGATCCTTACCAGTTCCTCGAAGGATGTCTTGTGAGGATTCCAGCCTAACTTGGCTTTGGCTTTGGCAGGATTACCCAGCAACTGATCTACTTCAGCAGGACGGAAGTACTTGGGATCGACCTCCACGAGTGGTTTGCCCGTAGCTTTGTCGTAACCCTTCTCGTCAACGCCATCTCCCTTCCATTCGAGTTCGATACCTACTTCATTAAAGGCGAGAGTGGTAAATTCACGGACGGTATGATACTCGCCTGTGGCAATCACGAAATCATCGGGTTCCGGCTGTTGCAAGATGAGCCACATGCACTCGATGTAATCCTTGGCATAGCCCCAGTCACGCAGGGAATTCAGGTTTCCCAGATAGAGCTTGTCCTGATATCCCTGGGCAATACGGGATGCTGCCAGCGTGATCTTACGGGTGACGAAGTTCTCGCCACGACGCTCACTCTCATGGTTGAAGAGGATACCATTGCAGCAGAACATGCCATAAGACTCACGGTAGTTCTTCATGATCCAGAAGCCATACAGCTTAGCGACTGCGTAGGGTGAACGGGGATAGAATGGGGTGGTTTCCGACTGTGGCACTTCCTGTACCTTACCATAGAGTTCAGAGGTAGAAGCCTGATAGATGCGACAGGTCTTTTCCAGTCCACAGATGCGCACTGCTTCAAGAAGACGCAGCACACCGTCGGCATCCACATCAGCCGTGTATTCGGGTACATCGAATGACACCTTCACATGACTCTGTGCAGCCAGATTATAGATCTCAGTGGGTTTTGTCTCACCAATCACACGAATCAGCGAAGAAGAATCTGTCATATCCGCCCAGTGAAGGTTCACCAAACGTTTCTTCTTCATGTCGCGCACCCACTCATCGAGGTAAAGGTGTTCGATACGACCGGTGTTGAATGATGAAGAACGGCGCAGGAGACCGTGTACCTCATATCCTTTCTCGATTAAGAATTCTGCCAGGTAGGAACCGTCCTGTCCGGTGATACCTGTAATAAGAGCAACTTTTTTATCCATAAATATTTAGTTTTCGCCAGAGAACTGCTTGATGCGCTGTTCTTCTGAGAGTTTACAAATCAATAATGTGTCATCTTTCTCAGCCACGATATAGCCGTCAAGTCCCTGGATGACCACCTTTTTCTCTTGTGTGGTGTGGACAATGCAATTGTGACTTTCAATCAGATTGATATCCTGTCCGATGGTGGCATTGCCATAGAGGTCCTTCTTGCTCTGACCATGCAGCGAACCCCATGTTCCGAGGTCACTCCATCCGAAATCTGCGGGACAGACGAAGATCTCCTCAGCCTTCTCCATGATGGCATAGTCGACGGAGATGTTCTCACATTCCGGGAAACGCTCGTTAATAATGGCCTGTTCCTTCTCGGTGCCATAGACCGGCAGCATTGACTCAAAGATCTTGGCCATCGTGGGCTGGTAAATGCGGAAGGCATTGACGATGGTGTTGACGTTCCAGATAAAGATGCCGGCATTCCAGAAATAGTAGTTCTTCTTGATATATTCCTTTGCCGTTGTCAGATCGGGCTTCTCACGGAAAGAGTCTACACGGTAGATCTCCTTGTTGCGGAGCGAAGAGGTGCTGAGATCGGCCTGAATATAGCCATAACCCGTTTCTGGACGGTTGGGTTTCATACCTAATGTCACGATGGCATCTGTTTCGCTTGTGAATCTCATGCATTCCTTGATAACACGCTGGAATTCAGCGGTATCCATCACAATATGATCACTCGGCGTCACCACGATATTGGCCTTGGGATCGTTGGACTTGATGCGCCAGCTGACATAAGCGATGCATGGCGCCGTGTTCCTGCGACAGGGCTCGCAAAGAATGTTGGTCTTGGGGATGTCGGGCAATTGCTCTTCAACAATTGGGGCATATTTTTGGTTGGTGACCACCCAGACATTCTCTGGTGCAACGAGGTTGCCAAAACGTTCTACGGTCAGTTGTATCAATGTCTTGCCAACACCCAGGACATCGATGAACTGCTTGGGTTTTTCGGTAGTACTCATTGGCCAGAAGCGACTCCCGACGCCGCCAGCCATAATGACTAAATGGTTATTTGTCTTTGCCATAATTCAGAATACGTTTGATAATAATCTGCAAAAATATACAAATTATTCCAAACCGACGAATTTTTTCGAAAAAAAAGCTAATTAACCTTGATTTTTCTGCTTTTTAAGGTAATGTTTGATGCCAAAATAGACACATGCCAGTACTAAAAGCCCGATAATGATGATCTTGATATATTCGGCATATTCCGCTATTTTGTCATTCAATTGGTCCTCTGGTACGATGGCGTGGAGATACCATCCAAGAATAGCCAGGACGGAGTGCCAACCACCGGCTCCAATGGTGGTGAACAGGATGAATTTGCCATAGTTCATCTTGGCGAGTCCTGCGGGGATAGAGATCAAATGACGGATGACGGGAACGAATCGTCCTGTCAGTGTTGCCGCCACACCGTGGTCGTCGAAATACTTCTCGCTCTTCTCTACTTTCTCCTGATTCAAGAGACAGAGATGACCTAATTTACTATTTGCAAATTTATATACAACCGGACGTCCGACATAGAGCGCGACGAAATAGTTGATGGAGGCGCCGACATCGGCTCCCAAGGTGGCGAACAGGATGATGAGGAAGACGTTCAGCGAGCCACTGGCTGCATGATAGGCGGCAGGGGTGACGACGAATTCTGAAGGTACGGGAACGACCGTACTCTCCAACAACATCAGGAAGAATATCGTGGGATAATTCAGATTGCTGAGTAGGGTGGTGATGATATTCATAATTGCTTTAACGATTCTTGTATAAACTGCTGGTATTCTGTAACTTCCATTCCGATTGGGAACAGATGGCCTAATACCCTTTTGACCTCTTTTGGATTCTTTTCGACTGCTATTTTCAGATACTCGATGAACTCATCGTAATGTTTGATGTCCCAACAACAAAGGGCCATGTATGAATAACCTTCTTTCCAGTCGTCATCTACAAATTTGAAGAATCTCTTGAAGAGTTTGTAGGATTCCGATACGTATCTGTTGTCATAGAGCGACACCATTACACGCAGCATAGTCTTCGGTGCATTGCCTGATTTTATAATTGCATTTTTCCAGACATTTTCTGCTTCTTTCAAGCGTTTGTTGGCAACCAGAATATGTCCTTTAATTACCTCCATGTCGATATGGTCGCAGTCCAGTTCCTCTGTCTTGTCAATATAGCGTAAAGCTATCTCTGGCAGTTTGAGTTCGCTATACGCAAAAGCCAGTTCCTGATAGATCTCCGGCAGATACTGTGAATCCTTCGGGGCATGACTCTCTGCCATGAGCAACCGACTGATGGCTTCATCATATTTTCCGAGGTTGATCAGACAAGTGCCCTGGTGCAGATAACCGAACTCGTCGGTACTGTTTTTCGCTGAGTATTTCTCGAAATAAGACAGTGCCTCCTCGTAATTGTCCAGATGGTAGAGACCATTTGCCTTTGTCAGAATGCTCTCTGCATCATCGGGATCGATGGCGATGGCATATTCACTGCTGGCAATCGAAGCGCTGTAATCCTCACTCATGAACTGGGCATTGGCAAGGGCGTTCCAATATACCTTAGAGTAGGGGTTGTGGTCCAACAACTCGTTGAACAGTCTGCTGCTGTCTTCATATTTGCCGATACCGAAGAGGGTGCGGGCCATGAGCTCTTTGAAATCATCCGAATCGTCGCCTTGTGAACGGGCCATCCATTCGAATGACTTGTTGTAATCATTATATTCCGCAAACAGGTTGGCCACGTCATAGACGTAATCCATCTGTTCATCGGGGGGCAATTCCATATACTGCTTTCTGAACAACTCGTCGGCCTCCTCGGTCTTTCCCTCACAGATGAGGATCTCTCCTAAGAGATAGAGATATTCGGTCTGGTCGATGATATGGATTCGTTCGGCATAGTCCCTCGCCAACTCGAAATTGTTGAGACTGAGGGCTTCGCGGGCTTTATACAACAACGGACCGATAGCATCGGGATTGAACTGCAAAGCGAGTTCTATGGCTTCTGACGCCTCATCCATCCTACCTTCGTAGTGGTAATAGTCGGCTATATCGGCCAAATCGTCGGCATCCATATAAGCCGGATGCCCCGATTTGACCGAATCCTCATATTGTTTCAGAAGTTTCCTGAAACCTTCACTTTCGAAGTAGGCGGCGTCGTCTGTCATCGGGTTATTGCTTTTTTGCCCAGGAGTCTTTCAGACCGACGGTCTTGTTGAAGACAGGATGAGCATCGCTGGTGTCGCTGTCGGGGGTGAAGTAACCGATACGCTGGAACTGCAAGTAAGTCAACGGCTTCATCGTGGCAGCGAAGGGCTCCACATAGCAGTTCTTCATAATGTGCAGCGAATCAGGATTGATGATCTGTTTCATGGCGGTGACAGCATCGCAGTTCTGCTCTTCACGGATGGCGGCCATATCATCACGGGGATTCTCCACCTTCCAGAGACGGTCATAAAGACGTACCTCAGCCTTCACAGCATGTGCACAACTGACCCAATGGAGCGTCTTACCCTTGATCTTACGGTTGGAACCGGGCAGACCACTGCGTGACTCGGGGTCATAGGTGCAATAGATGGTGGTGACATTGCCATTCTCATCCTCATCACAGGGATGCTCCTCATCGCATTTGATGATATAGGCATTCTTCAGTCGCACCTCCTTGCCGGGAGCCAGACGCATGAATTTCTTCTCGGCTTCCTTCATGAAGTCATCACGCTCAATCCAGAGTTCACGGCTGAACTCGATGGTATGAGTGCCATCGGCCTCATTCTCAGGATTGTTGACGGCTTCCAACTGCTCTACCTGACCTTCGGGGTAGTTGGTGATAACCACCTTCACAGGATCGAGAACGGCACTTACACGGATAGCACGGCTGTTGAGATCGTCACGGACGGCACTTTCCAGCAGGGCCATATCGTTGAGGGCATCCAACTTGGTATAACCGATCTTATCGATGAAGTTCACGATACTCTCAGGGCTGTAACCACGACGACGGAAACCACAGATAGTCGGCATACGGGGATCATCCCAGCCATTGACGAGTTTCTCATTCACCAAGGCCAACAGATTACGCTTCGACATCAGGGTGTAGTTCAGGTTCAACTTGTTGAACTCCGTCTGACGAGGACGGTTATCCTCGATATTATCTGTCTCGCCCTTCCATTCCTTCATCCAGGTAACAAACAGGTCATACAAGGGGCGATGCTCCACAAACTCCAGGGTACACCAGGAGTGGGTGACACCTTCCAGATAGTCGCTCTGTCCGTGGGTGAAGTCGTACATGGGGTAGGCATTCCACTTATTACCGGTACGGATATGGGGGATGTTCAGCACACGATAGATCAGCGGGTCGCGGAACAACATGTTGGGATGGGCCATATCAATCTTGGCTCTCAGCACGAGGGTTCCGGGCTCGCATTTGCCACTGTTCATAAACTCGAAGAGTTTCAGATTCTCCTCCACAGGACGATCGCGGAAGGGACTGTTCGTACCAGGACTGGTGGTCGTACCCTTCTGCTGGGCAATCACCTCGGCACTCTGTTCGTCGACGTAAGCACGTCCTTGCTGGATGAGCCATACGGCAAAGTCCCAAAGCTCCTGGAAATAGTCGCTGGCATAGTAGACGTTAGCCCACTGGAATCCCAGCCATTTGATATCGTTCTCAATGCTCTCGATATATTCCGTATCCTCCTTGATAGGGTTGGTGTCGTCAAAACGGAGGTTACAGATACCATTGTATTTTTTGGCCAGTCCGAAGTCGATGGCAATGGCCTTGGCATGTCCGATATGCAGATAACCATTGGGCTCTGGTGGGAAACGCGTCTGCATCCTACCACCGTTCTTGCCTTCTGCCAGGTCATTGATCACTTTCTGCTCAATAAAACTCACTGAGCGCTTCTCTTCATTAATAACTTTCTCTTCCATATCTTAACTTTTCACTATTCACTATCAACTATTCACTATTCACTGTTCACTATTCACTGTTCACTATTCACTATTTTATGCCTCTTTCGTTGAGCGCTTTCGAATAGCGGGCCGCATTCTTCAGATGCTCACTATAGGTCTTTGCAAAATTGTGGGTACCTGAGAAATCCTCCTTGGCACACATATACAGAAAGTCGTGGTCGACTCTATTCAGCACGGCATCAATACCCTTGATCGACGCCACCTTGATGGGGCCTGGGGGGAGTCCCGTATTCCGATAAGTGTTGTACGGACTGTCGTAAAACAGCATATCGTGGTAGATACGACGCAGTTCAAACCGCTTCATGGCGAATTTGATGGTGGGGTCTGCCTGCAACGGCATGTCGGCTTTCAGACGATTCAGATACATGCCTGCCACCATGGGCTTCTCCTCATTATTGGCCGTCTCTTCGTCGATGATGCTGGCCAGGGTACAAACCTCATTGGGATTCAGTCCGAGGGCCTCTGCCTTGGCCGTACGTTCCCCATTCCAGAAATGGTTGTGCTCTTTCTGCATACGCTCCATCAGACCATCAAGACTGATGTTCCAGTACATCTCGTAGGTGTTGGGAACAAACAGACTGGCGATAGTGGCGGTGTCGTACCCCCAACGTCCGCAAAAAGCGCTGTCGGTAAGTGATGCGGCCAGCGTCAGGCTGTCAAGCATCAGCTTTTTGGAGAGAACACCGGCCAGCTTCTCCATGGTTCTGGATTCTGGTATAGTCAGCATCTCCGCCTGTTGATGGCCGTTTTTCAGATTGCGTACAATCGTAAAAGCACTCTCACCAGGTTGGATGGCATAACGTCCGGTACGTATGTTCTTGGTATATCCCCAATAGCGGGCCAGGTATTTCAGACCCGTCAGACCGTGGGCATTGGCAATCGGCTCCAATTTCACATAGACGGAGTCTGCCGTATCGTCATCATCGATGTAGAGGTAGGATATCTTGTCCTCTTTTGCCACTTCGGTCAGGAAATAGTAATACACCAAACCACCAATCACCACCAAACAGATGATGATGGGAAGCAGGTAATATTTGGCCTTTATTGTCTTCATATCTCTTCTATCATGCAAAAATCGCTGCAAAATTACGAAATATTTATGAATTATGCATGATGTAATCGGAATTATTTCGTATCTTTGCACTAAAATAAGTTGATTATGAAACTGAAATTCACCATACAATATGGTACACAGTGGGGTGAGAGTCTTCACGTAGTGGTCAGTTATCTCAGCTTGGATGGCACGAAGAAAACCGCCAATCTGCTGATGCTGACCGACGATGGAACGTTGTGGACACTGGAAACCTCAGTGGTTGAATCGCGCCAGCATCCGATCGAATCCTTCTCCTATCATTACCAGGTAGAGGATGAGGAGGGTCATGTGCTCCGTCGTGAATGGACGATGATCCCTAGGACCTATCATTTCGATACGTCCAAGAGCTATGTGATGTCCGACCTCTGGCGGGATGTCCCCATTCAGTATCATCTCTATAGCAGCGCCTATATCACCACGAAGGGCCTTGTCCGCGACGAACAGGTTAAGTCGCTCCGGGTGCCACTCTATCGCAAGACGATCATCTTCCGCGTCTCGGCCCCACAACTTCTCAAAGGCCAGTCGTTGGCCATCGTCGGCAGTCACCCTGCTTTGGGCGATTGGAATGCTGCCCGTTATCTGAAGATGGAATACTTGGGACAGTACGATTGGATGTTGTCGGTGAATGTGGATGCCGTCCTCCTGCCTTTGGAATATAAATATGTGGTTGTCGATGATGTCACAAAGACCTTAGTGGCGTGGGAGGAGGGCGACAACCGTACGACCGACGGACTGTTGCCTCCTGATGTCACTGCTGTTCCTGATGGTACGGTCTTGGTGGCTTATGGCGAGAATCTGCGTATCAAGGAAAAGACCTGGCGGGTGGCAGGTGTCGTGGTACCTGTATTCTCACTTCGCAGCGATTCCTCGTATGGCGTGGGCGACTTCGGCGATCTTCGACGGATGGTCGACTGGGCGGTATTAACTGGCATGAAAGTGATCCAGCTCCTGCCTGTCAATGATACCACGACCTCGCATGGATGGAGTGATTCCTATCCCTATAATATCATCTCTGCCTTTGCCCTTCATCCGCATTATCTGGATCTGGAGGCCTTTGGCAGTCTGAAAAGCAAGTCGAAGATGACGGGCTATCATCGTCAGCGTCGTGAACTCAATGCCCTCAGTTATAGTGATTATGAGGCTGTGGATCGTGTGAAGACCGCTTTCGTCAACGATCTCTTTGAGGAGCGAGGCAAGCAGACCCTGGAGTCGAAAGAGTTTAAAGCATGGTTTGCCGCCAATAAAGACTGGTTGGAACCCTACGCCCTGTGGCGTTGTGACTCTTCACTCTTCACTCTTCACTCTTCACTCATCTATTTCACCCAGTATCACCTTCATCTCCAGTTGAAGGCCGCTGCCGATTACGCCCGTTCCAAAGGCATCGTCCTGAAAGGCGATATCCCCATCGGCGTGAATTTCAATAGCGTAGAGACCAAGACCCATCCAGCGCTCTTCAACCTCGATGCTCAGACCGGCGCTCCTCCTGATGCTTTCTCACAGAATGGTCAGAACTGGGGCTTCCCCACCTATAACTGGAGTGAGAAATCTATTATCCCTTGGTGGCATCGCCGCTTATCGTGGATGTCGCAGTACTTCGATGCCTTCCGTATCGATCATGTCCTGGGATTCTTCCGTATCTGGGAGGTTCCCGTAGATGCCATCTTCGGTATCATGGGCCATTTCTCACCGGCGCTGCCCTTGACAGTCAGCGAGATTGAGTATTTCGGACTGCCTTTCCGCAAGGACTTTATGACGCGTCCGTTTATCAACGACCGGGTGATAGAACGTCTTTTCGGCATTCATGCACAGTTCGTGAAGGAGAATTTCCTGATTTCGCGTAGCTATGGCCTCTATGATCTGAAAGCGGAATACAATACCCAACGCAAGGTTCGTGACCATTTCGAAGGTCGTGGCGACGAGAATAGTCTCTGGATACGCGATGGCCTTTATCGGTTGATCAGTGGTGTGCTGTTCCTCGAAGACCCGCGCCAGCCGAATATGTACCACCCTCGTATCGGTGTCTATAAAGAACCCGTCTTCGATGCGCTGACCAATGAGGAAAAAGATGCCTTCATGCGTCTTTATAATAATTTCTTCTACCAGCGCCACAATTTCTTCTGGGGCAGCGAGGCCATCCGACGTCTGACGGAGGTCTTTGGCTCAACCCATATGCTTTGTTGTGCGGAGGATCTGGGCATGTTGCCTGATTGCGTATCACCGGTCCTCGACAGCCTGCGCATCCTGACGCTCGAGATCCAGTCGATGCCTAAACAGAGTGGTTTTGAGTTCACTCACCTCGATGGCAATTCCTATCGCAGTGTGGCCACCTTCTCCACGCACGATATGTCACCCCTCAGACTGTGGTGGGAGGAGAGCCCTGAGCGAACCCAGCGCTATTATGTCACGATGCTCCAGAAGCAGGGTAGGGCACCCGAACATCTGCCGGCTCATCTCGCTGAGGAGATCATTGCCCGCCATCTCTATTGTCCATCGATGATGTGTATGCTCTCGTTGCAGGACTGGTTGGCCATGGATGGTGAACTGCGCTCCAAACATCCTCGTGAAGAACGTATCAACGTGCCCAGCGATCCCTATAATCATTGGAAATACCGTATGCACCTGACTATCGACGATCTGCTCAAGGCGGATAAGTATAATAATAAGGTACGTACGATGATTACACGCAGCCGTAGAAGTGAATAGTTACAGCACATATATCTTCGATCTCGACGGTACGCTGCTCGATACCATAGGCGATCTGGCGGCTTCTGTCAATTTCGCCCTCCGCACGCATGGTATGCCGGAACATTCGCTTGACGATGTGCGCCGGTTCGTGGGCAATGGTGTCCGTAAGTTGATGGAACGGGCTGTTCCCAATGGCGCTGACAATCCGCGTTTTGACGAGACCTTCGCCACCTTCCGCCAGTATTACATGGCACATTCCCTCGACACCACCCGTCCTTACGAAGGTATTCCTGAGACTTTGGCTGCTCTCAAAGCCCGTGGCTGTCACCTGGCTGTGGTCAGCAATAAAATGATGGCAGCCACCCAAGAGCTCTGCCACCATTTCTTCCCCGACACCATCGAGGTCGCCATCGGCGAGGATGAGGCTGCCGGCATCCGTCGCAAGCCCGCCCCTGATACCGTCTTCGCCGCCTTAAAAGCCCTTGGGGTGGGGAAGGAGGATGCTGCCTATGTCGGCGATAGCGATGTCGATATCCAGACCGCCCGCAACGCAGGCCTCCCCTGTATCAGTGTTCTCTGGGGCTTCCGCGATCGTGACTTCCTTGTCAGCCACGGTGCCCAGACCTTTATTACCCATCCTGCCGAACTACTTACAATAGAAAAAAAGCAATTTGTAATGTAATATTGTAATATTGTAATGAAGCGAAGCTTTATTTGCATATTTCAGAAAAATATCGTATCTTTGTGGCCGTGAATAAAGATGTTGCGGAGAAACTGTATGCGCTGCTGAGGGCGGCGATGGACGGCGGGGCCTTTGACGAGGCGCTGACCGACGACGCGTGGCGGTGGCTGTACAGGGAGGCCGCGAGGCAGTCGTTGCTCGGGGTGTGCTGGGTGCCGACCGATGCGATGCCGAAGGATCTGGCCTTGCAATGGGCGGCGGAGGCAGAGAGCATCCGAGGGCTGAATCTGTTGCTGAACGACGAGGCGGCGAGACTTACCCGACTGTTTGCCGACAAAGGGCGGAAGACGGCCGTGCTGAAAGGTCAGGCCAACGCGCGGCTCTATCCCGACAAGCTGGCGCGACAGCCCGGCGATATCGACCTCTGGGTGGAGGGCGGTTACAAGAGCGTTGTCGAACTGCTCATGAACATGCAGTTGATCGACGGTATCGGCACGACAGCATCCGAGGGCAAGGCTACGGCATCCTATCACCACGTGCACATCCCCGCCAATGAGAAGGGTGTGGTGGTGGAGATCCATTTCCGCCCCGCTTCGGGCAATTACAACCCCATCACCAACCGCAGGTTGCAACGGTGGTTGGAGCAGAAAATCCCGCAGGTGACGATGGTGGAGGAAGGTTTCAACATGCCGACCATCAAGTTTGCCCTGATGATGCAACTGGCTCATATCCAGCGCCATTTCCTCGCCGGTGGCATCGGACTGCGACACGTCTGCGACTACTATTTGTTGTTGCAGCAGTCGACAGCCGAAGACCGTGAGACCATCGCGCCGTTGCTGAAAAAGCTCGGTCTGGCGCAAACGGCGGGGGCGCTGATGTGGGTGCTTGCCGAGGTGTTTCGGCTCGAGGATGCCCGGATGATCGCCCCAAAGGACGACTACCGCGGCCAGTGGATGTTGCGTGAGATCATGGCGGGTGGAAACTTCGGGCGGTATTCAGACCGCAGACAGCAGAATGTCTTCCGACGCGTGTGGGCAGGTCGGGTGCGGAATCTGAAGATGATGCGCTTCGATTTTTGGGAGATGCTCTGGGTGGAGCTGAATTTCTGGAAGGCCGTGGCCGTCACGTTGCCCGAACGCATCAGACGGCGCAGCTGGTCGCTGGCAGAAGCTAATAAAAGAGACGGAATCGGATGAAGACGAACTATTATAAAGTGGCAGGACATGTGTTTGGCGTCAGCGGAGAGGCGGAGGTCTTCGAGCTGATGACGAACTATGAGCCGTTTGAAATACAAGGGGACGGTTCTTTTGTTACATTGACATCGCTCGATGTAACAAAAGAACCGTCCCCTTGTTACACCGAGGAGCTGCGGCAAGAGGAGGAGGGACAGACCATCATCTGTGGCAAGACTGCCGACGGCGAGCCCGTCTTCGAATACCGCTGGTGGGAGGAAACGGCTGGTTGGTTGGTCTGCGCTGCCGACTATAGCAAGGGCCGGCTCATCACGACTGGCAAGCATACGAAGATGGCCATCGACAATGCTCTGATGGTGCTCATCGCTCTGGCGACGGCCGACCGGCAGACGGCGCTCTTCCATGCCGCCGTGGTGAGCCATCAGGGACGGGCGTATCTCTTTCTTGGACCCAGCGGTACGGGCAAAAGCACGCACGCGAGATTGTGGCTGAAGTATATCGAAGGCTCGGAACTGGTGAACGATGACAATCCTGTGGTAAGGATAGAGCGGGGAACCGCCGTGGTGTATGGCTCGCCGTGGAGCGGCAAGACGCCCTGCTATCGCAATGTGAGCTATCCCCTGGGAGGCATCGTGGTGCTGAGTCAGGCGCCCTATAACAAGATAGAACGCCTCGGCGGATTGCAGGCCTATGTCGCCCTCATGTCGAGCATCAGCGGCAAGCGCTGGGACGAACGGATTGCCGACGGTCTGCACCAGACGGAGAACGCATTAGCCTCCAATGTGGCGGTTTGGCATTTGGAATGTCTGCCGGATGAGGAAGCGGCGAGGATGTGCGGGGAGAAATTAGTGATTAGTGAATAGTGAATAATGAATAGTGAATAGTGATGGACGGGGAGCGGATAATAGAGGAGGCGATAAGGCTGGTGGAAGATGGCGTGTGTGTGACGCTGCCCGTCGACGGCCATAGCATGCTGCCGTTCATCATCGGCGGTCGTGAGAGCGTCATCCTGCAAAAACCGACAGCGCCGAAGGTGGGCGATGTGGTGCTGGCGTGGGTGGAGAATCGCCGCTACGTGGTGCATCGCATCATTCAGACCGACGGCGACCGTGTGACGCTGATGGGCGACGGCAATCTCGTGGGTACGGAGCATTGTCTGTCCGGCGATATCAAGGCCCGGGTGTCGCATGTAGTCGATGGCAAGGGTAGGCCTCACGACCTCTACATCCCCTGGCGCCGGTGGGCCTCCCAACTATGGTGGCATCTGAGACCAGTAAGAAGATATTTATTAGCAATATATAAGAAGGTAAAAAAGTAAAAAGGTAAAAGAGTAATATGAGAATCAAGAAAGGATTTGTGCTGCGCGAGGTGTGCGGCGAACATGTGATCATGGGCGAGGGCCTCGGCGCCGTCAACTTCGGCCGTCTGCTGGCCCTCAACGAGAGTGCCGCCTGGCTGTGGAAGGAGGCCCAGGCACAGGGCGACTTCACTATCGATTCGTTGACAAAAAAGCTCTGTGAGGAATATGATGTCACGCCCGACGAGGCCCGCAAGGATGTCAGCGAGATCATCGACGAATGGAAAGGTGTAGAGGTCATTGATCTATGAAATACCTGTTCTGGCTTTGGCGTAATTCCCGCGGCGTGCGTGCTTACTCTGCCGTCCGCATCGTGGCTGGCATCTGTCAGGTGGTGCTTGGTCTGCTGATGGTATGGCTCAGCAAACGCTTCATCGACGAGACCATCCGCACGGGCTCCTCCGACGAGGTGCTGAGGATGGTCATCCTGCTAGTGCTCACCGTCGTGGGCGGCGTGGTCATGAATCAGGTGGGCTTCTGGCTCGCCACCACCGCCAGCATCCGTCAGACCAACAGCCTCCGCCTCCGCATTTTCAGCAGTCTCTTCCGCCGGCAGCTCTATACCGAACAGGAACTGCACTCCGGCGATATCACCTCACGACTGGCGAAGGACATCGACCAGGTGACGAACGTCTGTACCGACACGTTTCCCCAGATGGCCATCACCATGATACAACTCTGTGGTGCCTTCCTCTTGATGCGGTGGTTCGACCCCCGACTGGCTTGGGCGCTGCTGCTGCTCACCCCCTTTGCCATCATCTTCGGCAAACTCATCGCCCGACGGCTGCGACAGATGACGCTCGATATCCGCGAGGACGAGAGTCGTATACAGATGCAGGTGCAGGAGGGTATGGAGCATAATGCCGTGCTGCGGTCGCTGGGCTCGGAGCAATGGGTCACCAATCGCCTCGACTCGATGCAAGAGCGGTTGCGTGGCAATGTCATGCGTCGTACGCGCTTCACCTTGCTCACCAGGCTTATTATGGGCTGCGCTTTCGGATTGGGGTATCTGCTGGCATTTATCTGGGGTGGCATAGGGTTGCGCAACGGCACCATCACCTTTGGTGTGATGACCTCGTTTCTGCAACTCGTGGGCATGATCCAGCATCCTATCCTGCAATTGCTCAATATGGTGCCGGCGGTCATTCATGCCACCGCCAGCGTGGACCGACTGGAAGAGCTGTCGACTGAGTGTTCTGAGAAATCTGAGAACTCTAATGACTCCGGGGATTCCGATGGTTCCATCCGGTTCTCGGATGTCACCTTCCGCTATGCCAAGGGCGACCGCGAGATCCTGCATCATTTCTCTCACCATTTCGCCCCCGGATCGAAGACCGCCATCATGGGCGAGACCGGCATCGGCAAGACCACACTCTTCCGACTCATCCTCGGCTTTATCACGCCTCAGGAGGGCAGGGCGGAGGTCAGCGGTAACCTCTGTTTCGTGCCGCAGGGCAACACCCTTATGAGCGGTACCATCCGCTATAACCTCCAACTGGCGCGTCCCGAGGCCACCGACGACGAACTGCACGAGGCGCTTCATACCGCTTGTGCCGACTTCGTGTCAGACCTGCCTAAGGGCATCGATACCGAACTGGGTGAGCGGGGTAGCGGGCTGAGCGAGGGTCAAGCCCAGCGCATCGCCATCGCCCGCGGACTGCTACACAACGGCGATATCCTGCTGCTTGACGAGATCAGCAGCTCGCTCGACGAACCCACCGAGCGTGAACTCTATCGTCGGCTCTTCGCCGCCCATCCCTCGAAGACCATGCTCTTCATCACACACCGTCCCACCGTCACAGAACAATGCGACGACGTGGTGCAGTTGTCTTGAATGTGGTTTTCAGCAAGAGTGATTACAGCTGTTGTAGAAAAAAGCAATTTGTAATGTAATATTGTAATAAAATGATGTCTACTGAACAGCTCTTTCTTTCCTGAGCTTCAGTATGCGTCGCACGCTTTGGTTGATGCGTTCCTCGCTGATCGTGCCGTTGTTCACAGCAGCCATCACGGCATCGAAGGCCTCGGTGAAATAGCGGGGTCCAAGCACGATGTCCACACCTGCCTTAAGACTGCCCACAGCGGCCTCAGCACTGGTGTACTGCTGTGTGATGGCTCCCATTTCCATAGCATCGGTAATAATAATGTTCTGGTAGCCTAGTTCGCCACGCAGCTTGTCTTGCAAGATAATGGGTGACATCGTTGACGGCACGTCGGAACCCGTAACATTAGGGGCACCGATATGGGCTGTCATAATGAGCTGGCACCCCCACTGGATGCCCGCCTTGAATGTCACCATCTCACAATTCAACATCTCGTCCCACGTCTTCTGGGTTGAAGCATACCCATAGTGCGTGTCGGCCTTTGTGTCGCCGTGACCAGGGAAATGCTTGATACAGCCTGTGATGCCGGCATCCTTCAAGCCTTGCAGATAGTTGACAACCATCGGTGCAGCCACGGTGGGATCGTCGCTGAAGGCACGTGGACCGATGACGACGTTCTCAGGATTAGTGTTCACGTCGGCCACAGGAGCGAAGTCGATGTCAAAGCCGTAACGCTTCAGGTATGTACCGATAGTATTGCCGCACTCGTAGGCATTTTGTTGGTCGCCAGTAGCCCCAATGGATGCCATCGACTCATACTTCTTGACATTGAAGTTCGGATTGTTGGCAATACGTGACACGCGGCCTCCTTCCTCGTCGATGCAGAGCAGCGGATGGCCGTTCAGTGCGCGTACTTGCGGGATGATATGGGCCAGTTGCGCTTCGTCTTCGATGTTCCATGCATAAAGGATGATGCCGCCAACAGGATAATCCTTGTTCACACGCTTCATGTTCTCTGTTACCTCCAGGATTTTGATAGATGCCAGGTCGTCATATGTGGTCCATTCTATAGACGGGTCGAGCGACTCCAGGCGTATATAAAAGAGCTGTCCCACCTTTTCGCGCAGTGTCATTTGCTGCAACTGCGCTTCCACCTCGTCAACAGGAACTATAGGGCCATCGTTGTTTGAACACGATGTTAACACAAAACCGCAAATCAAGATGGCGGCGAGCATCAACAGTTTCACTTCTTTCATATCAATTAATTCTTTAATTCAAACTTATTTTCTTTCTTAGTGTCAATATGTTATGCCCATTGACGTGTTCATAATTGATGGTGTCCATCAACTCACGAACCAAGAGAATACCCAATCCGCCAACCTGGCGCTCTTCAGCAGAGAGTGTGATGTCAACCTTTTTCTCAATGGTAGGATCAAAAGGCGTACCAGTATCGTCAATCACTACTTTCAACCGATGGCCGTCTGACATCATCGTGACTTCCACACTCCCCTCCGTGCCAAACGGATAGGCATGTTCTATCACATTGACTACGGCTTCCTCGACGGCCAATCGCAACTGACTCGCCAATGATTTTTCTAGTTTCATCTTTTCATAGAACGACTTCTGGAAAGTGCTCAGTTTCGACACCTCATGAACATCGTTTTTCAGCGTGATCGTTTCGTTCAAAGTACTTTCATACCGTTGAGGAGTATAGCGAATGGCGAGCATCGTCAAATCATCACTCTGTTCTGCACCGCCCACAAATCCGCGCACGGCCTTGTCAATGGTTTCCAACAATTCTTGAGGTTGCATGTCAGTGCAAATAGCCAGTACTTCCTCTACTTGCTTGATGCCGAATTGCTTGTGTTCACAGTTCTTCGCCTCCGTCAGTCCGTCGGTATAAAGGAAGATGGTGCTGTTGGGTTGAAGATACGTCTCCATCATGTTATATTTCATCTCATCGAACAAGCCGATGGGCAAATGAGGTTTGGCCTCCAGACAGGTCCATTGACCATTTGCCAGAATCAGCGGTACATCGTGACCGGCATTACAATACCTCAGATGGCCTGTAGGCAGGTCGAGCACACCGATGAACAGGGTGACAAACATATTGGTGTCGTTACCCTGACAAGCCGATTCGTTGATGTATTGCATGATGAGGCCAGGATTGTTCTCATGGCCAGAGAAAGCACGGAAGAACGAACGGGTTCCCGCCATCAACATGGCCGAAGGCATACCCTTGCCGCTGACATCACCGATACAGAAGAATAGTTTCTCATCGCGGATGATATAGTCGAACAGGTCACCACCTACCTCGCGGGCCGGTACCAGCGAACCGAAGACATCCACGTCGTCGCGCTGCAAATGATTGTGAGGTAGCATCGTCTGCTGTATCTGGCTGGCCACATGCAACTCTGAACTGAAACGCTTCTTTTCGTCATTCACCTGCTGCAGGCGCTCCAGATTGCGTTTCGAACGCCAGACGATGAAGCCTATCAGCAACAAGCCTGCCATGACCATCAGCAAAAGATTCGTTCGTATCTGACGCAGCTCGTTGAAGATATCGTTGCTATCCAGAACATTGAGGAGTATCCAGTCGGTCTTACCGCCTACAGGGGTGTAGAACAGAAGTTTCTCCTGGCCCTTTTCATCCTCCATGGCCACGTAACCTGTCTTGTCAGCATCTTTTTTTAGATGTTCGAGCGAGGTTCTGAACAACTGATTGTCTTCACCTGCAAGCAGATTATAATTTCCTGTTATAAGGAAACGCTGATTAGATGGATAAGCCTTCGATTCATTAATCACCTTTTCGAGCCAGACAAGTGAGAGGTCGGCTTCGACCACGGCTACTATTTCACCTTTACCGTTCTTGACAGGCACACCATATGTCGTTATACGCGCTTTGGCACCTTCGCTATCCAAATAGGGTTCACACCAGTGGCTTTTTCCTGTAGCCAATGGGGTGGTGAAGAACTCTAACTTTGTATAGTCATGGTTTTCCGATCCTAACTGCATCGTTTCTATGCTGCCGTCCTCCCTGCGGACAGAATAAGGTTCAAACCAGTATCCGTGCTCCTGGAATAAGTTCGGGATGCAAGCAATACTGCTACCTAAAATCATCGGATTATTCTCCACTATCTGGTAGGTTGCCCTGGTCAGGGAGTCGGGAAGTAGTAGGTCGTCGGTTACGATCCACGACATGTTGTCGAGCACCACTTCTACCTCTGCCAGTTTGTTGCGGATACAGAGGTAGAGGGCATTGTTCTCACGTTCCATCACCCGAATGGTCGTGCGTTTGATGATATTCTGACTGTTGTAATAGATAATTCCCGTTGTCAGTTCTATCAACAACGCCGCTACGATGATGATGATCAGATTAGTATGGGTCTTAAAGAACGAAGAAGGTTTCATAAACGATTCATCTATTTATCTGGCAAAAATACCTTTTTTTCCTGACATACACAAATTATTTGCAAATTTTAAATATTTTAGTCACGGTGCCCTCAAATTCGTTTCAATTTTTTTGGTGGTTTGGAGGAAAAAAAGTAATTTTGCAAGCAAAACATCTAAAATGTAAATATTCTGATTATAATCATATGGAAACAAGAATTGAAGATTTGGATGGCAAGTTAGTTGCCACGTTGGAAGGAGAGATGGATACCGCTGCTGCTGTAGAGGCTGAAGAGGTGTTGAAGCCGCTCTACAACAGTGAAGGCAAGGATGTAATTATCGATTGTGAGAAGCTGGAGTATATTGCTTCCAGCGGCCTGCGCATCCTGATCAGCATTCTGAAAGGCGCCAAGGCTGGTGGCAGTCGTGTGGTGATGAGAAAGGTGAATGATGACATCATGAACGTGTTCCGCCTGACGGGATTTATTGATTTATTTGAGTTCGAATAATCCAAATTATACCAATAACATGAAGCAAAGACTGACAAGAGTATATCTTGTTATTGCCCTGCAATTGCCGCTGATCGGCGTGCAAGCACAGACCGATTCTACCAAAGTCGACAAAGTCAACACCCTGAGTTTTGGCCTGAATTACCTGTCCCACGGAGAAATCGTGAGAGGTGGTCTGCCTGCGGGCGGAAATGATGAGACGGAAGATAAATCAAACTTCCTGCTTGGGCGCACCCGTATAATCGTGGACTATTCAC
>JAEEGJ010002406.1_pt1 | contig 98733 bp, 71 predicted proteins | sample 8958761 | NCBI WGS metagenome assembly JAEEGJ01 (sample SAMN16246546, study PRJNA631951) | gut metagenome | biome: gut microbiome; feature: rumen; material: RS-attached | host: Bos | place: Iran: Karaj | collected 2018-10 | reverse complement strand
TTGCCAAGTAAACCAGTGTTAAAATGAAGAATGAAGAATGAAGAATGAAGAATAAATTCCTTGCTAATCCAATTCTTCATTCTTCATTTTTCATTCTTCATTTACCGTTCCTCATTCAGCCATGAGTCAAGAAATCATCATCATCCTTCTCATCCCATTCTTAGGCACCATGTTGGGGTCTGCTTTCGTGTTTTTCATGCGAAAGGAAATGCCGACTCGACTGCAAAAACTATTATTAGGCTTCTCATCAGGCGTGATGGTGGCTGCGAGTGTGTGGTCGTTGTTGATGCCAAGCATGGAACTGAACGAGGGAATGGGAAAGATGGCGATTGTTCCTACGACGGTGGGATTTCTCATTGGTATGGGATTCCTACTGCTACTCGACTTGATGACTCCGCACCTCCATTTCGATTCGAAAAGTCCAGAAGGTCCCAAGAGTCACCTTTCCAAAACTGCCATGCTCACCCTTGCCGTCACACTTCACAATCTGCCTGAAGGAATGGCTGTGGGTGTGGTATTGGCTGGTGCCATGCAAGGAGCTTTGGGCATATCCGAAGTAGCGGCTGCCACCTTGGCGCTCGGTATCGCCATTCAGAATGTGCCCGAAGGAGCCATTATTTCCATGCCGATGCGAGCAGCAGGCAACAGCAAATGGCGTTCCTTCATGATTGGAACCCTAAGTGGTGCCGTGGAACCCATTGGTGCCATTCTCGTCATCCTGCTTTCCTCAATTCTCATTCCTTTGGTTCCCTACACCCTCGCCTTTGCCGCAGGTGCCATGCTCTACGTTGTCATCGAAGAACTCATTCCCGAAGCCTCCACTGAGCCACATTCCAACCTCAGCACCATCGGCTTCGCCCTTGGTTTCGCCCTCATGATGGTACTGGACGTAGTGCTGGCTTGAACATTAACTGAAGAATGAAGAATGTAGAATTAAGAATCTTTTAATTCGTTAATCCACATTCTTCATTCTTCTGTTTTTTGTAAGCTTCGGTTTTGCCGAAGCCATTCTTCATTCTACTCCCCTCTCCCTTTGGAGAGGGGCTGGGGGTGAGGCTTTTTTTATCTTCTTACACTCAGCCTATTCAACTTCACTTGTGGCTTGAGCGCATTAGTGGTAGGTTCTTTCAGTGCATCCACCTTGAGGGCAGCAGTGGCACGAATGTCGGTAGCAGAAGCGGCAATGAGGAACTGATAAGTGCCTGCATCCACAATCCATGCACTCTGTTCCTCATCGAAGGAAGCAAGGTCGCGACGCTGAAGTGTCATGCGAAGCGTTTGGCTTTCACCAGGCTGCAATTCACGTGTCTTACCAAAGGCTTTCAGTTCTTTGGCTGGCTTTTCCAAATTACCCTTTGGTGCAGCAACATACACTTGCACGGCTTCCTTACCTGCCACTTTACCCGTGTTCTTGACGGTGATGCTCACCTCGATTTGTTCCCCACTCTTCTTTACGCTTGGCTTGCTATACACAAAAGTGGTATATGACAAACCATAGCCAAAAGGATAACTGACATTCTTCTGGAAAGAATCAAAATAGCGATAACCCACATAGATGTCTTCCTCATGATTCGTGAACTGATAGCCTGGCATTTTGTTGCCGGCTGAAGTATAAGTGAAAATGTCCACGGACGCATTAGGGAAATACTTTGTGGAAGGATGGTCTGCCACGTCGATAGGCCATGTCATCGTCAGTTTGCCCGAAGGGTTTGCCTTTCCCGTCAGAATATCTGCCACACTGTTTCCTCCTTCCATGCCTGGTTGCCAAGCCACGAGGATAGCATCCGCATAGTTCTTCCACGAAGCAGTCTCTATGACGGAACCCGAATTGATAATGATGATAACGGGCTTACCTGCCTGATGGAAAGCCTGACTAACCTGAATCACCATCTGTCGCTCTTGTTCGGAAAGATTGAATTCACCCTCAATCTCGCGGTCAATGCCTTCTCCTGCCTGACGTCCCAGCGTGATGATGGCAGCATCGGCATTTGGCACTTCTTTCATGAATGAATAAATGCTAAAATCAATCTCAGGGTATTTCTGCTGTCCCATCACAAGCGATTGGAACCACTTCGCAGGGCTACGGTCGGTCTCGAACTTCAACTTGGCAAACTCCACATATTTCTGATAGATATTAGTCAACGATTCCGTGGTCTTGATACCTGCATTGCCAAGTCCCTTCACCATGTCAACCACGTATGGCGGATGCACGCAACCAGAACCAACACCGCCGGAAAGGAACTCATAGGAGCAAACGCCATAGAGTGCCACCGTTTGGATTTTCTTGTCGAGAGGCAACACGCCATTGTTTTCCAAAAGCACAATTCCTTCATTGGCAGCACGACGAGTGATGGCAGCATGTGCATTCAAGTCGGGAGCATTGCCTGCCTGATATTTGTTAAACGTTGGAGTCTTCACGATATATTCCAGCAAACGACGAACGCTGTTATCCACATCCTTGATGTCGAGTTGTCCGTTCTTCACCTTCGTCACGATTTCCTCGCTTTGCTGAGGTTGACCTGGCTCCATGAGGTCGTTGCCTGCATGAACCTGAGCACCCGTGTTGCGCTGCCCAATCCAGTCGGTCATCACCATACCCTGATAACCCCAATCGGTGCGGAGCACATCGGTGAGCAAGTCTCGGCTTTCCTGTGCCAAAGGTCCATTGACGCGATTGTAAGAAGCCATCACAGTCCATGGCTTTCCTTCGCGAACAGCAATTTCGAAACCACGCAGATAGAGTTCACGCAATGCACGTTGCGACACTCGTTCATCCACGCTCGTGCGCTCCGTCTCCTGCGAATTCACAGCAAAGTGCTTGATGCTCGTGCCAGCACCTTGGCTCTGCACACCCTTCACGTAAGCAGCAGCGATTTTTCCCGTCACAACAGGGTCCTCGGAATAATACTCGAAGTTGCGTCCACAAAGCGGATTGCGATGCAGGTTCATGCCTGGACCCAGAATCACGTCACACTTGTATTCCTTGGTTTCATTACCAATTGCTTTGCCCACTTCCTCCACCAGTTCGGTATTCCAAGTGGAAGCCAATGCCGAACCAATAGGAAATGCCGTGGCATAGTAAGTCTTGGAGTCGCCTTCGCGAGTAGGATTGATGCGCACGCCAGCAGGACCATCAGTGAGAATCGTTTGAGGAATACCCAAACGAGGAATGGCAGCGGTGGTGCCGGCAGCGCCAGGCACAGTCTCAGCAGCTCCACCCACTACGGCTCCGTTCGAGAAGAAGTTATTGGCACCTCCCACCAATATTTGCGCTTTCTCTTCGAGCGTCATGGCAGCCATCACTTCGTCGATGTTGTCCGACCTCAGTTGAGGGGCATTTTGTGCACTTGCATTGAGTGCTACAGATGAAATAGTCATAAGTACTACAAATTTCAGTGTCTTCATATAAATGATTATTTGATTGTTATTGCGACGAAGGTAACAGTTCAGCGAATAATATCAAGGAGTGTCACTTCGTGACAGAAATCTCACAAATCTTTTCAAATCTTTCAATATTCTTCATAATATTATTTGTATGATTTGTATAGATTTGAAAGATTTCTCGCCGTAGGCGACTCAAAAAGATGATTAGCTGAATAGTTTGCGACAAAGATACACAAAAATCCGAATACCAATAGACTAATGTGGAAAAAATATCATCAAAAAAGGGCGAGCACTGAAATTCAGCACTCGCCCTGAGTTTTTTTTCACAAATTGAAGTAAAACAATGAATTACTTCAGCTTGTTGTAACCATACTTAGCAACGCAACCGAGTTCTTCCTCGATGCGGATAAGCTGGTTGTACTTCGCCATACGGTCTGTACGAGACATAGAACCAGTCTTAATCTGACCAGAGTTAGTAGCCACTGCGATGTCAGCGATAGTAGCATCCTCAGTTTCACCTGAACGGTGAGAAGTAACTGAAGTGTAACCGTGACGGTGAGCCATTTCAATAGCTTCGAGAGTCTCAGTGAGTGAACCAATCTGGTTAACCTTGATGAGGATGGAGTTAGCAGCACCCATCTTGATACCCTTCTCAAGGAACTTGGTGTTAGTAACGAAGAGGTCGTCACCTACGAGCTGGCAACGGTCGCCAATCTTTGCAGTGAGCTTCACCCAGTTGTCCCAGTCGTTCTCGTCGAGACCATCCTCGATAGAGTCGATAGGGAACTTAGTGATGAGTTCCTCAAGATAAGCAATCTGCTCGTCAGCGCTGAGCTTCTTGCCGTTAGGGTCCTTCTTCTTACCATTCTTGAGCTGGCTGTAGTCATACCACCAGTTGCCATCAGCATCCTGGGTAGCAAACTCTGAAGCAGCGCAGTCCATAGCGATCTTCACGTCCTTACCTGGCTCATAACCTGCTGCCTTGATAGCGTCGCAGATAATCTGGAGAGCGTCTTCGATGCCGTCGAGAGCTGGAGCGAAACCACCTTCGTCACCTACAGCTGTGCTCAAGCCACGTGCCTTGAGGAGCTTAGCGAGGTTGTGGAACACTTCTGCACCCATGCGGATAGACTCCTTGATAGATGGAGCGCTAACTGGACGAATCATGAATTCCTGGAATGCGATAGGAGCATCAGAGTGAGCACCACCGTTGATGATGTTCATCATAGGAACTGGCAATGTGTAAGTGTTTGTACCACCGATATAACGATAGAGAGGCATACCCAGAGCGTTTGCAGCAGCCTTTGCAGTTGCGAGAGAAACGCCGAGGATAGCGTTAGCACCGAGCTTGCTCTTGGTAGGAGTACCATCGAGAGCGAGCATCTTGTAGTCGATAGCACGCTGGTTGAACACGCAGTCACCCTTCAAAGCTGGAGCGATGATAGTGTTAACATTCTCAACTGCCTTGAGAACGCCCTTACCGAGATAACGTCCCTTGTCGCCATCGCGAAGCTCGAGAGCTTCGTTTTCACCTGTAGAAGCACCTGATGGAACAGCTGCACGACCAAGAACACCATTTTCGAGAACTACGTCAACTTCGACTGTAGGGTTGCCACGAGAATCAAGAATCTCACGAGCTACGATCTTTTCAATCTTCATAATTTAATTGATTTATAAAAAAAATGTGTGTATATGAATGTTTTCTAAATGCAAAGTTAATGAAAAATTTTTATTTCCAAGAAATGATAGGTATTTTTTTCTCTCCTTCATAAAAATAGGAAGTCAACCAACAAGTGCAAGTATGTTTTGCAAACTCAAGATGATGTTTGAAATCCCCGAGTATCTGTTTCCTGTGAAAAACAGCATATCAAAATCTGCCCCAAAACATATTTATTTCCTAAAACATAGGAAGAATCCAAAAGAGGATGATGAACAGGATGGAACCTATCCAAGCGAGTGCCGTCATCAAGCGATCTGAAGGGCGTTTTCCCGTCACGATTTCGTAGCTTTCAATCACTGCCCGACCACCATCAAGTGGATAAATCGGCAGAATATTGATGAAGAACAGCACGATGCTATAGATGGCTAAGCCATACAAAAAATCGTGAGCATAAAGGTACTGATAGATGTCGTAGATGCTACGCGAAACCGACGACACCGAGAATTCCATTCCCAAAAAGTGAGACACCACTCCCGAGGCATCAAGAATGGAATAGCCAAAGATTTGAAAGGTGGACAACAACGACTCCTTCAGTTCCGCCCATCCCCACACGCCATGCTTTTGACCTACAGCGCCAAACACCAAAATGCCCAGCAGGAGCAAAGCAAACAACAAATTGAAAATCACGCCAGCCAACGACACGCACAAGCGTTGCCAAGCAGGACGAAGATGCAAGAATTGTCGTTGATTCACCTGCACAGGTTTGCCATCTTTCGTCCATCCCATGTATTTTCCTTCGTTCTCCTCAGCCGTACCATCGGGATTCACCGTAGAAAGAGGAGCAAGATTCGTGTAATTGGAAGGGACATCGAAAACCGTCAATCCAGCCAATGGCAACCAACCGATGGAAAACTCTGTATCGCGCCACGAAGGCTTTCCATCTTTCCGACGAGGAAAATGGAAGGAGAAAAGGGGCGATAAGAATATCTGGAAACGAGTAACCTTACACCCCAATCCATGACCTACAAGGAAATGCCCCAATTCATGAACAATAGCGCAAATGGCAAACCAAACAATCGTCATTATATTTAAAAGCGGTAATAAACCTGAAGGTCGAACGTATTGTAATCCTTATCTACAGCTGTGCGGTCGTGTGTGTAGGAATAAGTACCTTGAATCTTCAAGTTCTTGTAAAAATAGTATTCAGCCGTGAGATTGTAGAGACTCTTGGTACTGTTCCACTCCTTGTTGTCACGATACACATCGTACTTCCCCCAGAACTTCCAATGCTCGCCGACTGGTACTCCTACGATGGCATACCAAGCATCAGCCCTGTTAGCACCAACCGCTGCAGGCAGACCATTACTATCCGTTCCAATCTTGCGACCATGACTTCTTGCATACTCTGCACGCACATTGATTTTGCCATCATATTTCAAACCGTATGCCAAGCGCTTGCGGTCAACTGTGATTCCATTTGCCACATAGTCACCACTCCAACCAAACACAGCCAGCTGCAATTCCTTGATTGGACGAACGAAGAAACCACCGATATAGTCCTTATGTCCGTTCTGGTCAGACTTGTTGATACCCTGTCCATTATATACACCAAACTGATAGTGGAAGAGCTTGTGCTGGTCTTTGCCTATAGGCAAGAAATCACCTTGCAACTGCACACCCATGTCACGTCCGTTGCTGGAATGTTCGCCCACTCGGTCGCTCATACCTGCCAACTTTGAGGTGAGTTGAGCATAGCCGTTGGCACCTATGTCCCAAGGGTTCATAGGATTCTCAAAAGTGAAAGCACGCTTGAACTGTCCGAATCTTATCTTGGCAAACTCGAACTTCTGCCATTCAATCCATGCATCCACCACGCGTGGGCTATTTCCCTTGGAATCATTGCCGAATCCGTTTGCCTGCAACTGCAACTTATATTGGAAATCCAATACTTTTCCATCCACATACAGACGAATCAGACGAAGATTGAAGTTCGATTGCACTTTGCTGGCATCGTTGTCATTGAAAACAGCTTGACCAATGACATAACCACCAAACTTCGTGTTTTCCTTAATATCTTGAAGTGCTTGCTGACCCAGAGATTGCATCTTGCTCTCTTTTGGAGTTTCAAGCGTCATCTCCGTAGCAGTTGGCTCAGTGATAGGATGATCTAATTCAGGCTGCATTTCTGCCATAGGCTGAGCCATAGCGATGCTCGATGCACCGAAAAGAAGAATAGAAAGAATACGTTTCATGTGTTAGTTGTTTAGTTAAGTTAATGAATTGATTATATTTCAAAAGCCAATGGCTCATTTCCAAACCATTTATCTCTCAAAGAAAGAAGAGCGAAGCTCCTGCCACTGCCACGCAAGCACCCACCACCTCGAGCACCGTCACCTTTTGACGATAGATGAGCCATGTAGGCCAAATAATCAGCACAGGAGTCAACGACATCAGCGTCTGCGCCACTCCAGCATTCGTGTAAAGCGTGGCAAGCAAGGAGAGAGAAACACCGATGGTTGGTCCGCAAAGAATAGCACAGAATGTGAACAACATACCTTTCTTATCTCTCAGTGCAGGAGCCAATCGTCGCGCCTTGCCACTCAGCACCATGATGATGAAGAAGCCTATCAATCCTGTGATGGCTCGCACGAAAGTAGAAGCCACGGGCACGTAGTCGAGCACTGCTCCAGCCTGCGTCATGTCACCTCCAAAATGCACTGCAATGCCATCTTGATAATGCTCCATGCCCAATTTGCTCAGCACGAGTCCAACACCCTGTCCCACAGCGGCACCGATGCCATAAAGCACACCGCGAACAGGCAGTTTGAGATGTGGGCGATGCTGCCCGCTTCCACCTTTGTTGAGAACCGACATGCCTATGCCCGTACCAACGACCAACATGCCAAGGATTCCCATCAAACTCATTTTCTCACCCAGTATCAGCCAGCCTGCAAGGGCGGCTGCCAAGGGAGCGAGCGTCATGAATAGCTGTCCATAGCGGGAACCAATCGTGAGATAGGAATTGAAGAGGCAATAATCGCCAAACACATATCCCACTAAGCCCGAAAGCGAAAGCCATAGCCACGCCTCGGCATTGAGATACTGAGGAAGAGGAAAACCTGTCACCACCCAGAGGATGACACCCAGAACCAACAGCGAACCCGCCATGCGAATCACATTCAGCACAATCGTTCCGATTCTGAGTGTGGCAGCTTCACTAAACAAAGCAGCACCCGTCCAAGCGACGGCAACTACTAAAGACAATATTTCACCTATGTATTGCATGGAATCGGCACACTTTTATATGAGAATGTGGAAACGATAGCTGACTATTTGGTTTACTGAACTCTCTATCTTACGCATAAAACCGACACCAGCAAGCGATGTCCAAGCAAAATGCGAACAAGACTTTTTATCTTTGGCTGCAAATATATCAAAAAAAGTTAACAAAAATTACTGCCCAATGTATTTTTTTGAGTATATTTGTTTTTCAAAACTAAAATACAAACACTTTATATGGAAATTGCGATTATCATCTTAGCACTTTTACTGCTCATTCTGAGTTATCTTCTGTTCCAAAGCCACGGCAAAGCTACGAAGGCAGAAACACAAGTCGTTTCTCTTCAGGAGCAACAAGAAACGCTGAAACAAAGCAGTGAATCGGTGGTGCAAAACCTCAAGGATAGCCACAAAAAGGAGTTGGATGAACTGAAGGTGCAATACCTCCAAATGCTTGAGCATATCAAGAGTCAGTTTCAGGAAACCAAAGCCGACATGGAAAGGCGCCACGACTTGCAAAAGCAGGAGATGCAAAAGCAGTGGGAGGAAAAAATCAACACCATGCGCTTGGAGTTCGACCGCCTTTCTTCCGAGCATCTGAAGATGCAACAGGAATCGATGAAAGCGACGAACGTGGAGAGCATGGACAATCTGCTCAATCCGCTCAAGGAATCACTTGCCAAATTCCAGAAGGAATTCGAAGACAAGATGACCGAACAAGGAAAGACAGATGCGGTGATGAAAGAAGCCATCAACACACTCACCAACCAAACCATGGTCTTAGGCGAGAATGCCGACAATCTTGCCAAAGCCCTGAAAGCCGACCCAAAGAAGCAGGGAAACTGGGGAGAGGCTGTACTGAAAAACATCCTCGAAGCCAGTGGCATGACGGAAGGAACGGACTTCTTCACCCAGGATGTGAACACAGACGACAACGGCAATCGATTCATTCCCGACGTGAAGGTGAAACTCCACGGTGACAGTTATCTCATCATCGACTCCAAGACATCCATCACCGCCTATCTCGACTATATCCATGCAGAGACAGCCGAAGAGCAGGAGCGCCACATCAAGGAGCACATCAAGTCCATTCGCACACATGTGAACGAATTGGCAGACAAGCACTATCCAAAGAAAGTGGAAAACTCAGCGGAATACGTGTTGATGTTCATTCCGAACGAAGGCAGTTACATCCTTGCCATGGAAAACGATGCAAAACTCGCCACAGATGCCTACCAAAAGCACATCATCATTGTGAACCCCACCAACCTGATGTTGGCACTGAAGATTGTGTGGCTTTTCTGGCAAAATGCCAAACAAACCAAGAACGTGAAGGACATCATCGAATCTGCCCAAAAGGTCTATAAGAAATTTGCCACCTTCACCGACACCTTCTCCGACCTTGGTACAAAAATCTCCGCAGCCAGTTCTGCCTTCGACAAAGCCCAAGGTCAGCTCTCCACAGGTCCCGGCAACATCGTCAAGCAACTCGAATCTTGGAAAGACAAAGGCGTCATTCCCGAGAAAGAAATCAACAAGAAGCTGCTTGAGAACAAGAATGAAGAATGAAGAATGAAGAATGGCTTCGGCAAAACCGAAGCTTACCAGAAAACCATTCTTCATTCTTCATTTAACATCTAGTTTTTCCGTAAGCTTCGGCTCTGCCGAAGCCCTCCTCCCTCCTCCTTCCTCTTTTCTCCTTTCTACAGCTCCGTTTCCCCTTCAATATAATTATCCATAAAGATGTTTTCGCCATCGAAAACAGCGTAAGTGAAGAGGGAGAACCATTCGCCAAGAATCATCATCCGGCAAGTGCGATTGAGGAACATGTCCAGCTCTATGTGTCGATGCCCAAACATGAAATAATTGATGGTTGGGTGCGTCTTCAAATATTCCTTGGCATAGAGCACGAGTCCCTCTTTGTCCTCACCCTGATAAGGAGGCTCGCCACCTTCTTCAATATGCTTCTCGCGACTGCTCTTCGCCCAGTTCAAACCAAAATTCATGAACCAGTGCGGATGAATCATCCTCGCAATGCGACGCAGTGTGCGACTTTCAAACATATCGTACATCAGCCTTGCCTTCAAGCTATGGTCGCGATAATCCAAGCGATGTCCATGTGCGATATAAAACTCCTTGCCACATATTTCCGTCGTCAGTGCCTCCTTATGGATAATCATGCCACATTCCTTCTCCAGATAATCCCCACACCACATGTCGTGATTACCTTGGAAGAAATGCACCTCCACACCACGGTCAGTCAGTTCACTTACCTTCCCCAAGAAACGCGTGAATCCTCTTGGCACCACCTCGTCGTATTCAAACCAGAAGTCGAACATATCGCCAAGCATATACACAGCCTCAGCCTTATCCTTGATGGCATCGAGGAAATTCACCAACCTGCGTTCCCGAGTCCTTGCATGCTTAAAAGCTCTTGACCCGAGATGGGCATCAGATATAAAATAGTAATTTTTCATCGTGAAAAATTATAAAAAGGTTTTCATTCTTCATTATCTTTTCTTCATTCTACTCCCCTCGCCCTTCAAAGTTCCCCTCGCCCTTCGGAGAGGGGTTAGGGGTGAGGCTCGGGGTTAGGGGTGAGGCTTACATAAACCCCAAGTCCAACTTGGCTTCTTCGCTCATCATGTCCTTGTTCCATTCGGGTTCGAAGACAAGATTTACGGTCGCAGATTTCACGCCGTGGATGGAATCCAACTTCTGCTGAATGTCCTCCATGATGAAATCAGCAGCGGGACAGTTCGGTGCCGTCAGCGTCATATCCACGGTAATCTCAAAATCATCCGTCACGTCTATCTTATAGATGAGTCCGAGGTCATAGACATTCACGGGGATTTCAGGGTCGAACACCGTGCGAAGCATTTCCACAGTCTTCGTTTCTATATCATATTTTGTCAATTTTTCTTCTGCCATAAAGAATAGTTAAAAGATTAAAGTGAAAAGTGAAAAATTCTGCACCCACACTAAACTAAAGTTTCCCATCTTCCGAGAAGGAGTAGTAGTCGCCATCAGTGACAATCACGTGGTCGAGCAGTTTGATATTCATCGTCGTGCCCGCAGTTTTCACGTGCTCCGTAAGACGGATGTCCTCCTTGCTGGGGCGACAAGAGCCTGAAGGATGGTTGTGCACCAGAATCATGGAAGTCGCCTCAGCTAAAAGAGCATGTTTCAGCAAAATTCTAACATCTACCAGCGTTTCAGTGCGTCCACCCTGACTGAGTTTCACCCGTTTGATAAGTCGGGCATTGTTGTTCAGCAAGAGAGCCCAGCATTCTTCGTAGTTCAAGTCACGCATCAAAGGGTGCATGTAGCGATAAATCTGTCCAGCATCCTTGATTTGCTCAAGAACCAATGTCGTTTCCTCCTGTGTCCTTCGATTACCAAGCTCCATCGCAGCCTTGATAGTAATGGCTTTGGCGGGTCCTATTCCTGAAATTTGAGTGAGTTCGTCAATAGACATTCTGCTCAACAAAACCAGCTTGTCATCGCATTCCCGCATCAGTTCTGCCATCAGTTCCACAGCAGATTTCTTCGTCGTTCCACTACCAATCAAAATAGCAAGCAACTCTGCCTTCGTGAGCGACTCAGGGCCTTTCGACTCCAATTTCTCACGAGGACGCTCCTCCTCATTCCATTCCTTGATGGTGAGTTTTTTCTCATCATCCGCCTCCTTCGCCTTCGAAGTTCTTTCCTTCGCCTTGGGAGTCTCCCCCTTGTGCTCTGGAGTGGAATTGAATGGCTTGTAATATTTCGACCAGCGACTTGACATAAACTGATAGCAGAGAGTATCTACTCCCTACCCTCACTGGGAGGGGCAGGAGATGAGTCTATTCATAGAAATTCTTCTCGTAGGCAGCAAATTCACCTTTCTTCAGCACACAGCGTTGCCACCATGCCTTCAAGAATCCGAGTCCGTAGCCAAAGAGCTGAACGAACGCTGCTTCGATGGAAAGGAATCCTATCACCAACGACTTGTTTTTGATAGACGAATCGATGAAGATGAGGAACATGTATATAAGAATCGGAATGAGTGGAAGTGTCCACCACCCCAATCTTGTCTTTCCGAAAGGATAGCCCGCCTTGAGCCATTCGCTCGCTCCATCACTGATTTCGGCAAGCCGAAGCACCACGGCAGCCACCAACAGGAGAATCACGCCCACGGTAAACACCATCGGCAGCAGATGCACGAGTTTCATGGTGCCAGGATGACGTTTCTCCAAATTGATACGAGCAATACCCGAATTGAACACCTGCTTGAAGAACTTGTCCATGTCGGTACGACGTTTATGCCACACCCATGCCGAAGGGAACAAGCGAGCCTGATAACCCGCTTCGAAAATGCGATAGCTAAAGTCGATGTCCTCACCAAAGCGCATTTTCGAGAAACCGCCCAACTCATTATAAACATCCCTACGCACACCCATATTGAACGAGCGAGGATAGAACTTGTCGAGTTTCTTCTTGCCTCCGCGAATACCGCCCGTCGTGAAGAACGAAGTCATGGAATAGCTGATTGCCTTCTGCACCTGCGTAAAAGAGTCGTGCGCACTGTCGGGACCGCCGAACGCCTCACAGGGATGCTCAGCCAGTTCTGCATCCACCGACTTGAGATAATCCTGAGGCAGCACCACGTCGGAATCCAGTATCAGCACATAATCGCCTTTCGCACGCTCCACGCCATAATTGCGCGAAGGGCCAGGACCCGAATTGGGCTTTGCAAAATACTTGATGTCGAGCTTATCCCTATATTTTTCCACCACCTGTTTACATGGCGTCTGAGAACCATCCTCCACGATGATGACTTCGAACTCAAACCGCTCCACCGTCTGCTTCGTCAGACTTTCCAGCAGTTCATCCGCCTCATCGGGACGATTATAAACAGGAACTATGATTGAATATTTCATACGCTTTATTTATTCCGTCGTGCCAAAACACGTCCTTTCACAATGCAAAAGTACATTTTTTTCTGAACACATCAAAACAATAGTTCGTAAAATCACAATATATGTTCTTTGGTCTGTAGGCAACTACATCATTTTTTTAGCCCCATTTGCTTTAAGGTGTTCAAAAAAGATTGTATCTTTGCGAAAACAAAACAATCTATCTAAAGAGAACTTTCTATGAGAGAGGGATGGACATATAAGAAATTAGGAGAGGTTTGCGAAACATCATCAGGAGGAACTCCTTCTAAATCTCATCTTGAATACTATGAAAGTGGAACAATACCTTGGCTACGAAGTGGTGAAGTTGCACAAGGATTGATTTATGATGCAGAATTACGCATCACCGATTTAGGATTAGAGAAGTCATCAGCTAAGATTTTTCCTGTTGATACAGTAGTATTAGCAATGTATGGAGCAACTGTTGGGCAAGTAGGTCTTCTTAAAAAAGAAATGGCAACAAATCAAGCCATTTGTGGCATTTTGCCTAATAGAAGTTTTAATCCAATGTTCCTATTATATATTTTGAAATCTAAGAAGTCTGTTTTTCTTAGAGATGCCGTTGGGGGAGCTCAGCCTAACATCTCACAGAGCTTAATTAAAAATACCACTATTCCTATTCCACCCCTCTCAGAGCAGCAGCGTATTGTTTCAGAACTTGACCTTCTTTCGAGTATCATCGAGAAGAAAAAGGCACAACTGAAAGAATATGACCAACTCGCCCAATCCATCTTCAATGATATGTTCGGAGACCCTGTGACGAATGAAAAAGGATGGGAGGTAAAAGAAATAGAATTACTCGGAGAATGCATCTCTGGAGGGACACCATCAAGAAACAATCCAAAATATTTTACAGGAGACATTAATTGGTTCTCTGCAGGAGAACTAAACAAATTGTTTTTAGATGATTCTATAGAGAAGATTACAAAAGAAGCCTTAGAATCGTCGTCTGCAAAACTTTGCAAACCTATGAGTTTGTTTATTGGAATGTATGATACAGCGGCTTTTAAACTTGGAATTGCAACAAAAGCCTCCGCTTCAAACCAAGCATGTGCGAATGTGTCTTTGTTTAATGATAATGTAGTTTGGCTTTATTACGCTTTGTTTTTGATGAGAGAAGAAGCTTTAAAACATAGGCATGGTGCTCGTCAAAAGAATCTTAATCTAGGCTACATCAAAGGTTTCAAAGTCCCCGTTCCCCCTCTCCCCCTCCAGCAATCCTTTGCCTCAAAGATAGAAGCCATAGAGCATCAGAAGGCTCTTGTTCAGCAATCTATTACTGAGACAGAGTCCCTTTTCAATAGTCGTATGGACTATTATTTTGACTAAACTATCAGGATAATACCCGAAGCCAACAAGCACGCCTTTAGAGTGTAAAATAATAAACCTTCTTATTATTTCACACACTTAAAGGTATTACATTGAAACTCAATCATTCATTAACTGGTTGCGACATATCTTTAGATAGTTCCTGAAAGAAGTCACAATTCAATATCTGTGAAATCCGACCCAGTAGCGCAGTATCAATGCTGTTCTTTCTCAATATGCGATACACACTTGTTCGATTGCAATCCAATTTGCGTGCAAGCCAACTAATAGAACGCTCTTGTTGTTCCAATTCTTCTTGAATTCTTTTCCCTATATTTATCATACTCACTGTTAAAGGCGAAAGAAGTCCTAATTAATCAACATAATATTACTGCAAAATTAGTAGTTTTCATTGTATTGACCATATATGAAGCAAATCATAAAAGTAACAAAAATGTTACATTATTGACTCAGTGTTAAGAATGCGTGACGCATGCTGACACAAACGCTCCATACACGGCGTCTGTCATCACTCGAAATACAAGCTGATGATAATCATTTTGGAGTGTCCCTTATCGACAGACTTGGAGAAAATCAAAGAACTTGGGTCGGTGATGTCGTCTCGAAGACCATTGATGATATTGGTAAGACCGTAGGCGAATTTAATTTCTGGAATGAATTTGAAGAAAGAATAATAGAAGTCGCAACCAAAACCCAGTTCGAGATAGCAGTCGAAGCGATTCGTAAGCAGGTTTCGACCTTTCTTCACAGTGAGGTCAAGCATTGGATTCACGCCCGCCACCACGTAAGGACGATAGTTGTTGAAACGTTCGGCAGAAATCTTGAGGTCAACAGGGACCGAGATATAAGTGGACTTCAGGGTCTGATACTGCCGCTCATTGTTCAGATGATTACGAAACGTGATGTTCTTATTACCAAAATGCATGGTAGGAATCACACGCACCGCAAAATGGTTGCTCAATCGTGCTTCAGCCAGCACACCCACACTGAATCCAGGCTCGTAGTTAGGCACATCAGCAAACCACTGGTTGCCCATTTCATCCGTAAAACCATTGTTCACGAGCTCTATATCCTGCATGTGGACACCAGCAAGGAATCCATAATGAAGGATTCGCTGGTCGATGTAGGGACGATTCATCACCTTGCGGGTCTGCGCCTGCAAGGATTGCACAAAAAATGGGGTGATGCACCAAAGCAACACCGCAAACGTCCATGCTAATATATTATATAATGTGTGAAGCTTCAACATCTTGTTTGTCCTCTGAGAAATAAAACGAAAAAACGACGCTTTTATTGCATGATTTGAAAAAAACGCCGAAAAAACGAAAAAAAATAGGATGAAAAAGATAGTTGATGTTAGATTTTTTGTAACTTTGCCATCCGTAAATCTTGATTAAACAAATTTATCGTAATTCTAAAAAAAGTAAAGACTATGGCTTATGTAATTACTGACGATTGCGTAATGTGTGGAACTTGCGAAGGCGAGTGCCCATCTGGAGCAATCTCTGCTGGCGACAGCAAGTATGTTATCGATCCTGATAGCTGCGTTGATTGTGGAACTTGTGCTGACGCTTGCCCTTCTGGCGCAATCGTACCAGGTGAGTAATCCATTCTAATTCTAAAAATCTTATACGGGCAGTCTCTCGAAAGAGGGACTGCCCTTTTTAATGAAGAATGAAGAATGGTCGCTGCGCTCCGAATGAAGAATGACAGCGTTGCCGAAATGAAGAATGAAGAATGAAGAGTGAAGAATGTGTTTTACTCTACTAATGGAATAAGTAATTTTCATTCTTCATTCTACATTCTTCATTCTTCATTCTACATTCTTCATTTAATTCTTCGCTTCCCATAAACCTCTTTCGCAACTCCACTGAAGCGTTCGTTCGCTTTTAACTAGTTGCCGAAGGCTCGTTATCGTTTCAGCGAAGGCTCGGCGTTGCGATAACGAAGGCTCGCCATCATAACGTTGAAGGCTCGGCAGTTCAGTAAAATCAAAGGAAAACCTGACTTTATCCACACAATTCTCCTCAACGAAATAAAAAACAGCGCCACTACGGACGCTGTTCAAAGTTGGTGAATCTGATGCTCTGCTTTAGAAATAGCCAAACTGCCCACTGACAGGCACCATGGTTTCGTTATTGCAGAAAACTGACTCGCCATAGTTCTGCGTTGGCATTGCCACCATGCAGTGCTCATCGGTGATGCTCACCATCAGACGAAGCAAATCGAGGTAGCTGTACTTCTCTTCACCAATAAACTTGAAATGGTGAGGAAGAGCCGAGAGCACGCTTTCTTCCTGCTCAGGCCTGATACCCACAATCAGCCAGTCATTTCCTACGAGGGCAGCATCCTCCATGAGTTGCATGAGCACAATGCGCATGTTGCCATTACCAATCGGGAGTGAATAGACATAGAGCTTTGTGGTTTCCTGACGAAGCACCAGCATGCCATCTACCACTGCCATGAATATGTCAGCCTCATGCTTGCACGCACGCCTCACTGCCTTGATGACTCTGTCGCGCTCTTCCGATTGGAAAAAACCTGCGATGATGGTTGCATCATCTTCATCTATCTTTTTGAAGGGTATCATTCTTTTTGCACTTATTTATAGATTTCGTGCAAAAATAGTTCCATTTTTACACACCACCAAACTTTTTGAGCAAAAAAATTCGATAATAGAGTAAATAAGGAAAGAAATTGGAATAATTAGAATAATTACCCCAAAAAATGGTTTTATTTGTTTAAATTAAAAACATAAAATTTCTGATAAAATTATTCTAATTATTTTAATTTCTTTCCTAAATAAAAAACATACTAAATTTATTTCACACGATTACAAAAAGGATTATTCGGTGAATTGTTTTGCTGTTCATCAAAAAATGATTGCAAAATCGTTCGTATTCATCGACTTTTGTTCAAAAAACTGAAATAATGGAGCGTGCATTTTTATTTTTCGTTTCGATTGATTAACTTTGCAAAGAAGATTATTTAAAACTATACTATTATAAACTATGGACTTAATCACCAGTATCATTGAGCGCGCTAAGGCTAACAAACAGCGCATCGTGCTCCCTGAAGGAACAGAGGAGCGCACACTCACTGCTGCAGACCGTGCTATCGCTGACGGACTTGCAGACATCATCATTCTTGGCAACATCGACGAACTCCATGCCCTTGCTGACAAGCTCGGACTGAAGAACATCGACAAAGCCACTCTCATCGACCCTGCTACTTCGCCTAAGCGTGAAGAATATGCTCAGTTGCTCTTTGAACTTCGCAAGAAGAAAGGTATGACCATCGAACAGGCTCGCGAAAAGGTGCTCGACCCTCTCTATTACGGTTGCCTCATCATCAAGAGTGGCGAAGCCGACGGACAAATCAGTGGTGCTCTCTCCACTACGGGCGACACGCTCCGTCCTGCTCTCCAAATCATCAAGTGCGCTCCAGGCATCACTTGCGTGAGCGGTGCCATGCTGATGATTACCCAGACTCCTCAATTCGGTGAGGATGGCGTGCTCGTTGTGGGTGACGTTGCCGTTACTCCTATGCCAGATGCTGCTCAGTTGGCTCAGATTGCAGTTTGTACTGCTCAGACAGCCAAGTCTGTGGCTGGTTTCGCTGACCCACGCGTTGCCATGCTTTCATTCTCCACGAAGGGAAGTGCCAAGCATGAAGTGGTGGACAAGGTTCTTGAAGCTACGAAGATTGCCAAGGAAATGGCTCCTGAGCTCAAGATTGACGGTGAACTGCAGGCAGATGCAGCCCTCGTACCAAGTGTTGGTAAGAAGAAGGCTCCAGGCAGCGACATCGCTGGTAATGCCAACGTACTCGTATTCCCTAACCTCGAAGTGGGCAATATCGGTTACAAGCTCGTTCAGCGTCTCGGCAATGCCGATGCCATCGGTCCTATCCTTCAGGGTATCGCTCGTCCTGTGAACGACCTCTCTCGCGGCTGCTCTGTTGACGACATCTACAAGATGGTCGCCATCACGGCTTGTCAAGCTATGGACTCAAAGTAAATCATGAATCATCAGGGATTTAAAGGATTTAAAAGGATTTTCTCATTAGTGCATGAGATAACTATCTGAAATATCCTTCAAATCCTTCAAATCCTTGAAAAAATAAAACATAATCATCATAATAATAATCAAGGATTTAAAGGATTAAAAGGATTTTCTCATTAGTGCTTGAGATAACTATCTGAAATATCCTTCAAATCCTTAAAATCCTTGATAAAAATAAATAAAAATCATCAGGGATTTAAAGGATTAAAAGGATTTCCTCATTAGTGATTGAGATAACTATTTGAATAATCCTTATAAATCCTTAAAATCCTTGATAAAAACAAATAAATCATCAGGGATTTAAAGGATTAAAAGGATTTTCTCATTAGTGCTTGAGATAACTATTTGAATAATCCTTATAAATCCTTAAAATCCCTGACAAAAACATAAGAATCAATGAAAATCCTTGTTTTGAACTGCGGAAGCAGTTCGATTAAGTACGCTCTTTATAATATGGATGATAAGAGCGTGATCACATCGGGTGGAATCGAGAAGATTGGTTTGCCTGACTCATTCATCAACGTGAAGTTGAATGGCAAGAAGACAAAGATAGACGCACCAGTGCCTGAGCATACTGCAGGTGTGCAACTCATTTTCAAGGTGCTCACTGAAGGTGAATTCGCTGTGATGAAGGACCTTCACGAACTCGACGCTGTGGGCCACCGCATGGTACATGGTGGTGAGAAGTTCAGTGAAAGCGTTTTGATTACCGACCAAGTGATGAAGGACTTCTCTGCCTGCAACGACCTCGCTCCACTCCATAACCCTGCTAACATCAAGGGTGTGAACGCAGTGAAGGCTCTGCTCCCTGAGATTCCACAAGTGGGTGTGTTCGACACCGCTTTCCATCAGACCATGCCTGACTATGCCTACATGTATGCTGTTCCTTACGAACTCTACACGAAGTATGGCGTGCGTCGTTATGGTTTCCACGGAACCAGCCACCGCTACGTGAGTGCTCGCGTGCTCGAATACCTGGGCATCGAGAAGGCAGAAGGCACAAAAATCATCACTTGCCACATCGGTAACGGTGCTTCCATTGCTGCTGTGAAGGATGGCAAGGTAGTTGACACTTCCATGGGTCTCACTCCACTCGAAGGTCTTATCATGGGTACTCGCTCGGGCGACATCGACGCAGGTGCAGTCACATTCATCATGGACAAGGAAGGTCTCGACACGAAGGGTATTTCCAACTTGCTAAACAAGCAATCGGGTTTGCTCGGTGTGAGTGGTGGATGCAGCGACTTCCGCGACATCTTGGCTGCCATCGAATCGGGCAACGACCAAGCTCGCCTCGCTAAGGACATGTACTGCTATCGCATCAAGAAGTATATCGGCGAGTATGCAGCAGCCATGGGTGGCGTTGATGTGATTGTCTTCACAGGTGGTGCTGGCGAGAACCAGTGGGAAGTGCGCGAAGGTGCTACAGCTGGACTCGAATTCCTCGGCGTGAAGATGAGTGTGGAGAAGAACCACGCTTGCCGTGCCGTGGAGGCAACTATCACCGCAGACGATTCCCCAGTGAAGGTTTGCGTCATCCCTACCGATGAGGAACTGATGATTGCTACCGACACGCTCGCTCTCGTGCAGAAGTAACAATCGCACAAACAAGTTCAGGAAAGCTGGCATCACCCAAAAGGAGATGTCAGCTTTCCTTGTTTTTACCCCTATTCTGCTATTGGCAGATGTTTTATATGCATGGTTTTGTATGTTTTTTAGCCTAAAAATGCATTTTATGCAAAAATTTTCGAATAAAAAGGCGGTTTATTTGCATAAAAAGTTGTAAATTTGCAGCCAATTTTGAATAAATATACAAAAGAGTGATATTCAATAAGATAATAATAAGGTAAAAAAAGAATCAGTACAACTTATCGGAAATGAGTGTAAAAAATTCAAGACTTGACACGATCAAGATGATTATATCGAGTCAGGAAATCAGCAACCAGGAGGAACTGCTTCAGGCGCTCTCGAAGGAAGGCTTCAAACTGACTCAAGCAACACTCTCACGCGACTTGAAACAGTTGAAAGTGGCAAAAGCTGCGAGCAACAGTGGAAAGTCGGTGTATGTGCTGCCTAACAACGCCATGTACAAACGTGTGAAGGAACATCGACCTGTGCGCGAGATGATGTTGAACAACGGATTCATCTCTTTGCGCTTCTCAGGCAATATCGGTGTGATTCGCACGCGTCCAGGATATGCCAGCAGCATTGCCTACGACATCGACAATGCCAACATTCCTGTCATCATCGGAACAATTGCAGGTGACGACACCATCATGATTGTGGTGGAGGAAGGTGCATTGCGAGAGGAGGTGAGGGAAGCTCTGTCCGAAATCATTCCCGTGTAGCATGTTTATCAATCAAGAAAAGTGTAGAATAGAACATGGAAGCTGAAGAAATTCAAGTGTTGGTAGCTGATGCTTCGCACGAAAAGTATGTTGACACCATTCTCAACACCATTGCAGAAGCAGCTAAGGTGAGAGGCACGGGTATTGCCCGTCGAACACACGAATACCTGCTCACCAAGATGAAAGAAGCCAAAGCCGTCATTGCCCTACAGGGCGAAAAGTTCGCTGGCTTTAGCTATATCGAAACCTGGGGCAACAAGCAATACGTCACCACGTCGGGACTCATTGTGCATCCCGATTTCCGCGGAATCGGTCTTGCCAAGCGCATCAAGGACATGACCTTCTCATTGGCTCGCACTCGCTGGCCAAACGCCAAGATATTCTCGCTCACGAGCGGTGCAGCAGTGATGGCAATGAACACGCAGTTGGGGTATAAGCCTGTCACTTTTGCCGACCTCACCGACGACGAGGCATTTTGGAAAGGTTGCGAAGGCTGTATCAACGTGGATGTGCTCCATCGCACGAACCGCAAATACTGCATCTGCACGGGTATGCTCTACGACCCAGAAGAACATCTGCCTGTCAAGATTCCTGCTGACGTGATTGAACGCATCAACAGGATTGATGGGAAGAGCCTCACCCCCGACCCCTCTCCAAAGGGCGAGGGGAGTAGAGTGAAGAGTGAATCAGGGATTTAAAGGATTTAAAAGGATTCTTGATTATAAAAAGAGTGAAAAGTGAAAAATTGAATAATTGCAAGAAATATTAAACTTAAACATTATAAATATATGTCAGAACAAAAGAAGAAAGTGGTTGTAGCCTTCAGTGGAGGACTCGACACGTCGTACACGGTGATGTATCTCGCCAAGGAGATGGGTTACGAAGTACATGCTGCTTGTGCCAACACAGGTGGCTTTTCCGCTGAACAACTGAAAACAAACGAAGAGAATGCCTATAAGTTGGGCGCAACAAAATATGTGACACTCGACGTCACTCAGGAATACTACGAGAAGTCGTTGAAGTACATGGTTTTCGGTAATGTACTTCGCAACAACTGCTACCCTATTTCGGTTTCTTCCGAGCGTATCTTCCAGGCCATCGCCATTGCTCGCTATGCCAACGAAATCGGTGCCAGCGCCATCGCACATGGTTCTACAGGTGCAGGAAACGACCAAATTCGTTTCGACATGACTTTCCTCGTGTTGGCTCCAGGCGTTGAAATCATCACGCTTACCCGCGACAAGAACCTCAGCCGCAAGGAAGAAGTGGATTACCTGAATGCGAATGGCTTCAATGCCGACTTTGCAAAACTGAAGTACTCTTACAACGTGGGTATTTGGGGAACCAGCATCTGTGGTGGTGAGATTCTCGACTCCAACCAAGGTCTTCCAGAGTCGGCTTACTTGAAGCACCCAACGAAGGAAGGTCCAGAACTCCTGAAGCTCGGTTTCAAGAAAGGTGAACTTTGCAGTGTGAACGGTGAAGAATTCGACGACAAAATCAAAGCCATTCAGAAGGTGGAAGAAATCGGTGCTGCATACGCCATTGGTCGCGACTGCCATGTGGGCGACACCATCATCGGCATCAAGGGACGTGTAGGTTTCGAAGCTGCCGCTCCAATGCTCATCATCGGCGCTCACCGTTTCTTGGAGAAATATACACTCTCGAAGTGGCAGCAGTATTGGAAAGACCAAGTGAGCAACTGGTATGGCATGTTCCTCCACGAAAGCCAGTATCTGGAGCCTGTGATGCCAGACATCGAAGCAATGCTTACATCGAGCCAGCGCAACGTAAACGGAGTTGTCACACTCGAATTGCGTCCACTATCATTCCAGACGGTAGGTGTGGATAGTCCAGACGACCTCGTGAAGAACAAGCTCGGCGAATATGGCGAAACGGCAAAGGCATGGAGCAGCGAGGATGCCAAGGGCTTCATCAAGGTGACTTCTACCCCACTCCGCGCATACTATCTTGCTCATCCTGACGAAAAGAGATAATCTCATCTGTTAGGTTTTTCATCAACATTCTATCTTTAAGAGAAAATGAATGTTGAACCATTAAAGAAAACAAAATTATGGAAGAGAAAAGATTAGTTCGTTCAAGAGATCGCTGGTTAGGAGGTATCTGTGGTGGTATCGGTGAATACATGGGTTGGTCAAAGGACCATGTCCGTTTGGCTTGGCTCCTTCTCACGCTCTTCACGGCATTTAGTGGGCTGATCATTTACATCATCCTTTGGATTGTGATGCCTGAAGGCAATAACAACCTGTACAATAACAACAACTCCAACAACTTTTACAATAGTAATAACAACTATAACAAAGTTTAGAGTTGAGAGTTTAAAGTTTAGAGAGTAATGATGATAATTAGAACTCAAAAACTTAAAAAACTCATCAACTCAAAAACTCAAACTATGATTAAAGTAGGAATACTTGGTGGTGCGGGCTATACAGGCGGAGAACTCATCCGCCTGTTGCTCAACCACCCAAACGTAGAAATCACATTCATCAATAGCGGTTCGAACGCAGGCAACAAAATCACGGATGTTCATGAAGGCTTGTTGGGTGAGACAGATTTGGAATTCACTGACGCTATGCCATTCGATGAGGTGGATGTTGTCTTTTTCTGTTTTGGACACGGCAAAAGCGAGGCGTTTCTGAAGGAACACAGCATCCCTGAGCACGTGAAGATTATCGACCTCGCTCAGGATTTCCGCATTGCAGCACCCACCCACGACTATGTGTATGGCCTGCCCGAAATCCACAAGTCACAAATCCAGTCTTGCCAGCACTTGGCAAATCCAGGATGTTTCGCCACTTGTATTCAGTTGGGATTGCTCCCATTGGCTAAGGCAGGTTTGCTTACCCATGATGTCAGCGTGAACGCCATCACGGGTTCTACAGGTGCAGGGCAGAAACCAGGCAGCACCACTCACTTCTCATGGCGAAACAACAACCTGAGTATCTATAAGGTGTTCAATCATCAGCACTTGCACGAAATTTGTCAGTCGCTCAACGAACTGGCTCCAGCGGATAAGGGCGATGCGTGTCGTGCCATCAATCCGCTTCTACCAAAAGAAGAACAGTGCGGAGGCTACACAGTGGATTTCATTCCTTATCGTGGTGATTTTCCTCGTGGCATCTTCTGCACAGAAGTCGTCACGTTTGATGGTGAGGAAGGTTCTGCCACCAATCCGTCGGCAGAGCAATTGGCTGCTCTCTACAAGGACTTCTACAAGGATGCTGCCTTCACGCACTACATCGACAAATCGCTCGACCTGAAGCAAGTGGTGAACACAAACAAAGCTCTCGTCCACATCGACAAATTTGGCAACAAGGCTGTTATCACTTCCATGATTGACAACCTCCTCAAAGGTGCCGTGGGTCAAGCCGTACAAAACATGAACCTGATGTTTGGTCTTGACGAAAGGACTGGTCTGAGACTGAAAGCCGCTGCATTTTAAATTAAGAATGAAGAATGTAGAATGAAGTATTTTCCCATTCTCTGATTCTACATTCTTCATTCTTAATTCTTCATTCTTAATTATAATAATCATGAACTTATTCGACGTATATCCCCTATTCGACATAGCCATCGACCATGGCAAGGGATGCAAGGTGTGGGACGATAAAGGTCAGGAATACCTCGACCTTTATGGAGGCCACGCCGTCATCTCCATCGGACATTGCCATCCTCACTACGTGGAGGCACTGACTCAACAGGCAAACAAACTTGGTTTTTATTCCAATTCCGTGCAAAACCCATTGCAGAAGCAACTCGCTGAGCGCTTGGGCAAAGCATGCGGTTATGAGGACTACCAGTTGTTCCTCATCAATTCGGGTGCTGAAGCGAACGAAAATGCCATGAAATTGGCATCGTTCTACAACGGTCGCACCCGCATTCTCTCTCTCGAAAAGGCTTTCCACGGACGTACTTCACTTGCAGTGGAAGCTACTGCCAACCCAAAGATTATTGCTCCTATCAACGCTAACGGACACGTCACTTATCTGCCTCTCAACGACCTCGATGCATGGAAGACGGAGATTGAAAAGGGTGATGTCTGTGCGTGTATCGTTGAATGCATTCAGGGTGTGGGTGGCATCCGTATGGTGAGTGAGGAATTCCTGAAAGGACTGCGTGAATTGTGTGACAAATACGACACCGTTCTGATTTGCGATGAAATCCAATGTGGATATGGCAGAAGCGGCAAGTTCTTTGCGCATCAGTATCTTGGTGTGAAACCCGACCTCATCACTGTTGCCAAAGGTATTGGAAATGGTTTCCCTATGGCAGCCGTTCTCATTTCTCCAAAGTTCAAGCCTGTGTATGGACAACTCGGCACGACTTTCGGTGGCAACCATCTTGCTTGTGCTGCTGCTCTTGCTGTCCTCGACGTGATGGAAAGCGAGCATTTGGTGGAAAACGCTGCTGAAGTGGGCGATTATCTGATCAACCAACTCAAGGCGGCTCAGCTTCCTCATGTGATTGACGTGCGAGGACGAGGCTTGATGATTGGCGTGGAACTCGACATTCCTTACAAGGAGGTGCGTAATCGCCTTGTCAAGGAAATGCATTGCTTCACAGGTTGCTCTGGCACCAACGTTCTTCGCCTTCTTCCGCCACTCTGCCTCAGCAAAGCCGAAGTGGATGACTTTATCCAAAGGCTCAAGAAGGCTTTGGAAGGATGAGGGAGGGCTTCGGCAAAACCGAAGCATACACAAAGAAAAGGCTTCGGCTAAACCGAAGCATACTGAAAATCGGAAATGGTAAAATCAAAATGAAAAGCGGACTCGTTCTTGTTGTGGTTTTGTGCCTTTTGGTTGTCCTGGGGATAGCATGGAAGGCGAAACAGAAGAAAAAAGTTTTTGTGGAAGAATTGTCTTTCACAAAAACTCCACGTACCATCAAGGTTGAGCGAATGTCGAAAGCTGAGATTTCGAATGCCTTGAACGAGTTTGAGAAGCTCTATGACAACCCTGAGTACATGAAATCCATCGTCTTTCACGACAAGGGAAATCATATACTCTTAGAGTTTCCATCATCGGTAACGTTCATTGACTTTGCTCTCTTGGTGAACTACTTGGTTTACAGCGACAAAGAGAAACGACACAACAATGACATTCAAGGCACTTATCCATTTGGGGACGTGAAATCAGCATTGACTTCGGTGGATTTCAGCCATCAAGAAGCCACTCTTTACATTCCTGAGGAAGACACCGAATTCGACAACGTCTATTTCAAGTGTTGCGGTCATCGCTTCAAAATGGACTTTAGCGATTGGAGCGTTAGAATCATCCAATAATCACTCGTTTCAGCACATCACTATTCGTTTCGGCATTCTGCAACTGATGTCATAAAAAAATGAAGAATGAACTTTACTCTTATTCACGGAGTAAGTTTCATTCTTCATTTTTCTTTTCAGAGCGAATCAGCCTTCATTTAAGTATAGAGGAATCGCTTGATGTTTCGTTTTGGTGTCTTTTGGAATTCCTCATCCCGTGCCTCGAGGGCAGTGAGCTGATAGAACGTAGGGAGGAGGGAATTGACATGGCGACGATACTGGTCGAGATGGTTTTTGAAGTCCTCTCTTGTCATACCATGCGTTCGCAGCGTGTCGTCACTTGTATAAACCAAGCCATAGAGTTTTTGTTCGCGCTGCACCACAACACACTCGTCAATCAGCGCATGACTCATCAACTTCTCCTCTATTTCCTCTGGGTAGATATTCTGTCCGTTCGCACCGAGCAACATGTTCTTGGCACGTCCACGAATAAACACGTTGCCATGCTTGTCCATCGTTCCAAGGTCGCCCGTGTGGAGCCAGCCATCCTTGTCGATGGCTTCTGCTGTTGCTTCAGGATTCTTGTAATAGCCCAACATCACGTTCGTACCTCTCGTCACGATTTCTCCTGGCACATTCTCTGGGTCCTTGCTCAGAATATTCACTTCCATACGTGGAGCTGGTTCACCACATGAACTCTTCACGAACGTCTTCCAATCGCGGTAGCAGATGATAGGTGCACACTCCGTCATGCCATAGCCCACGGTGTATGGGAAATGAATCTTGCGAAGGAAGTCCTCCACATCACTATTGAATGCTGCACCTCCCACAATCACTTCATAGACCTGTCCGCCAAACACATCCAGCAAACGCTTGCGAATCTTTCCGTAGATAATGGAGCTAATAAACGGAATGCGCAAGAGATTTCGCATACGAGCCGTTTGGATGACAGGGAAAATCTTGCCTTGCACAATCTTCTCGATAATCAGCGGAACGGCAATCACAATGGTTGGTTTCACATCAGCAAAAGCCTTCAGCAATACCGATGGACTTGGTGCCTTGGTCAAGAAATGCACATGTGTGCCAATGCAGAACTCGTACATGAATTCGAAAGCGAAGCCATACATGTGTGCCATTGGCAAGAGGCTCACCAGTCGTGTGCAGTGCTCCAACCCCAACTTCTCATCCGCAAACTGGATGTTAGAGGTGATGGCACGATAAGGAATCATCACACCCTTCGAATGTCCCGTGGAACCCGAAGTGTAACTCAGCATGGCGAGGTCGTCAGGATTTTCTTCGAAATAACGAACATCAGCCTGAGCGAATGGCATATCGTAAGGAATGGTACCAATCGATACGATATTCAGAATGGTATATTGTTCCGCCTTCACATCAAACAAAGATGTTCCCTTCTCCATTTGAGCTTTCAACTTCTCGTCGGCATCAACCACTTTCTTCAGAATGGCTTCGCCACAGATTAGCAACTTGGAATCAGAATGCTCAAGAATGTTCACAATCTGTTCCCCGTTGAAGTCGTTCAGAATTGGAACTGTAATCGCGCCATAGGTTAGCGCTGCAAGGTAGCCAACTGCCCATTTCGAACTATTTTTGTCGCAAATAGCAATCTTGTCGCCCTTCACAAGCCCCAAATCCTCAAAATATAGATGCAAGCGTTTGATTTCCTTTGCTACCTCGGCAAAAGTAAAATGCACATCCGTGCCATAATCCGTATAAGCCACATCGGTCCAATGTTCCCGAATTGTGGTCTCCAACATTCGCATTAGAGACATATTACTCTGTATATATTCTGTTAGTTGACCGGTTTTACTCATATAGAATGAATTTTGCGCAAAGTTAATCATTTTGTGCTAATAACACAGCTTTCAGCGATAGAAAATTGCTCTTTTCATGGAAATTTGTGCAATTCGACTCTCTTTCACCCACTTTTTCACCTAAAATAAGAGGTATAAAACCATAAAAATCCTAACTTTGCAAAAAGAATATTGCATCAAGTCCTCCCCTCAGCTTCCCTGTGAGGGAGGAAGCAGATACAGATACAATCAAAAACAATAATAACTAAACACATAGCGGAGTAACCACTCCCCACCCTAACAGGGAGGGGCAAGGGAGTGGGTCCTATATTTTTATGAAACGTCTAACTATCACTATCTTAACCGCTTTGCTCGGCATCATCGGAGCAACAGCACAAAACAACACAGGAAAGCTTGATGTGAATGGCGTGCGCGATGTTACCCTCGACTCGCTCGCCAAAGCCAATCAGGTACGTCCAGTTAGTGGTTCCTCTCGTCGTGGCAACAATCCCGTTCTCTTCCTCGTCGGAAATTCCACCATGCGCAACGGCACGCTCGGCAATGGTAACAACGGTCAATGGGGCTGGGGATACTTTGCCCACGAGTTCTTCAACGAGGACAAAATTACCGTGGAGAATCATGCCCTCGGTGGCACCAGTCCACGCACTTTCTATCGCCGCCTTTGGCCCGATGTGCTGAAAGGCATTCAGAAGGGCGACTACGTAATCCTTGAGCTGGGTCACAACGACAACGGTCCTATCGACCACGACCGTGCCCGTTCATCCTACAAAGGCAAGGATGGCAAGCAACCTCTCACCACCGACTCAATCCTCGTCACTATTAAGGAAACAGGCAAGCAGGAAATGGTTTATTCCTTCGGCGGTTATCTGCGCCGTTTCGTCAATGAAATCCGTGCCAAGGGAGCCACCCCTATCCTCTTCACCCTCACGCCTCGAAAGGCATACGAAGAGAGCGACACCAACCGCATCGACCGCAAATTGACCACCTTTACTCCGTGGATTAAAGCCATGTCGGAGGAACTTCATACCCCTTATATCGACCTCAACGACATCTCCGCTCGCAAACTCGAGACTTACGGCAAGTGGAAAGCCGACTACCATTTCTTTGGCGACAAGATTCACTCTTCCGAGTTCGGTGCCAAGATGAATGCCGCTTCTTGTGCCGAAGGCTTGGAAGCTTGCAACGACCCACAGATTGCCGAGCTGAAGTCCTACATTCTCACCGATAAGATTCACCCAAAGAGCATCGTTGAAACGCATCCAGACTGGGTGGTGACGAAACCAGCTAAAAAGAACAGCACGAAGAAAAAGCCAAGAGTGTTTCTCACTGGCGACTCCACCGTGAAGAACAACGACAAGGACGAAGATGGCATGTGGGGATGGGGTTCACAGGCATTCACCGTGTTTGATGGTGAGAAATGCACCGTTATCAATGCAGCCAGAGCAGGTCGTTCTACACGTACCTTCCTCTACGAAGGACTTTGGGATGGCGTCTATAACTCCATAGAGCCAGGCGACTACGTGCTCATTCAGTTCGGTCACAACGACATTGGCGACATCGACACCAAGAAGGAGCGTGCCGTCATCCGTACCGCAGCCGACACCTGCCACGTCTATAAGATGGAATCCAACGGGCAATACAAGGTCATCTATTCCTTCGGTTGGTATCTAAAGAAATTCATCCAAGACGTGCGTGAGAAAGGAGGCACTCCAATTCTCGTGAGCCTCACTCCTCGCAACGAATGGCCAAACGGAAAGGTGGAGCGTCGCAACGACTCCTATGGCAGATGGTATCGCGAAGTGGTAGAAGCAACAGGTGTTGATTTCATCGACCTCCACAACATCACAGCCGATGCCCTCGACAAGATGGGTAAGGAAAAAGCTGCTGCCATGTTCAACCACGACCACACCCACACCTCCCTTGCAGGTGCCCGCCTCAACGCCAAAGGTATCGCCAAAGGACTGAAGCAAATCAAGTCGCCTCTGCGCAAGTGTTTGAAATGAAGAATGAAGATTGTAGAATGAAGAATGGCTTTAGCCTTTGACCTGAAACTTGAAACTTGAAACTTGAAACCAGCACGAAGTGCCCTGAAACTTGAAACCAGCACGAAGTGCATTGAAGCGTGAAGTGTAACTTCGTTAAACTTTAAACGTTAAACTTTAAACCATGACCGATATTAAAATAGGTTCACGTGTTCGCTTCCTCAGTGATGTAGGAGGAGGCAAAGTAGTTGGTTTCCAGAAAGGAAACATCGTATTGGTGGAAGATGAGGACGGATTCCAGATTCCGACACTCATGAGCGATGTAGTCGTCATCGAAACGGAGGACTACAACACCTCCACGATGGTTGATGTGAAGAAGAAACAAAAAGCCCCTACCCTTCCTGCCCAAAAGGAAGAGAAAGCTGTTACTCCATCCAAAAAAACTCCAATATCTGTTGATACAGATTTGGAGCCAGCAGACCGTCCTATCACTTTCAAACCAAAGGTGGAAGAGCGCAAGGATGGCGAACAGCTCAACGTCTTTCTCGCTTTTGTTCCTGTCACCATCAAGGAACTGAGCAAGACGAAGTTTGAATGCTACCTCGTGAACGACTGCAACTACTTCATCAATTACACCTATCTTTCTGCCTCCAATGCAGCTTGGGTACTTCGTTCACAAGGCACCATCGAACCCAACACAAAAGTATTCATCGAAGAGCTTGACCACACCGTTTTCAACGACATCGAGAAAGTGGGCGTTCAACTCATTGCCTACAAGCAAGACAAACCTTTCCAACTGAAACCCGCTATCAGCGTCAGTTTCCGCATCGACGTAACGAAGTTCTACAAACTCCACACCTTCCGTGAGAGTCTTTTCTTCGATGAGCCAACCCTTGAATACGACATCGTCCGCGACGACCGCCCCATCCGTCCTCTCGTCGTTTCTGCCCAGGAGCTGAAGAAAGCCATGTATGAGAAGGAAGAATCAGAAAAGAACTCAGAAACTCAAAAACTTAAAAACTCAAAAACTCACACCGACCGAAACGCTCCCATCGAAGTCGATCTCCATGCCCACGAGCTCTTAGAAACCACCGCAGGCATGTCGGCTGGCGACATCAAGGAGTATCAATTAGGTGTGTTCCGCAAAACGATGAACGAGCACCTCAAGGAGAAAGGGCGTCGCATCGTCTTCATCCACGGCAAAGGTGACGGCATCCTCCGCAACGCCATTATCACCGAACTGAAGCACCGCTACAAGTCCTGCACCTACCAAGATGCCTCCTTCCAGCAATACGGCTTCGGTGCCACGATGGTGATTATTCATTAAGAATTAAGAATGAAGAGTGAAGAATGAAGAATGGCTTGTAACTATTCTTCATTCTTTTTTTATACTATATATCACGTTGTTATTTGATGAAATTTGTGTTTTAGTTCTTGCAATCCATATTTTTTTGTAAAGTATATTTCCAAATGACAAAAATTGTCGAATTCATCGGAAGAAATTGGAGTTTGGATAGCAGATAAGATGGATGAAATTGGGGTGACGAATGAGTGGTAAAACATCATTTGCGTACTATTTGCGTACTCATTTGTTTTGAAGATACCATAATTCTTGCATATCTTTGTAAGGATGAAAACAACTTACACACATATTCAGAACATTTCTTGGTCCGTTCTCTGCCTGTTCTGCCTGTATTCCTGTTCGGGAGAAGATGCCCGAATGGAAGAACGGCTGAGAAAGATTCAGACAGCGGACAAGGCTTTCGTCGTGCAAGAATCGACAGACGAAATTGACTCCATCGTGAACTACTTTGAGAAGCACCCGTCGAAGGAACTGCTTCCACTTTCCTACTACTATGCGGGACGCATCTATAGCGACTTGGAGGATGCTCCGCAGGCATTGGACTATTTTCAGAAAGTGCTGGAATGTGAGCCACAGGACAGTTTGGCAGCACTTGCACACAGTCAAATGGGAAGTCTTCTATTGCGTCAACGGATGGTGACAGCATCGATAGAGCATGTGCAGGCTGCTTACGAATACGACGTACAGCAAGCAGATACCACGGGCATGATTTTCGACTTGCGCGACATGGGCAATGCTTTCCGATGCACAGAAGACGAAGTGGATTCGTGCCTGACCTACTACGAGGAAGCCCTACGGCTCGCCACGGAGCAGGGCGACGCGCTGATGCAAGAGGAACTGAAAGGAAGCATCGCTGTCTATCTGATTCAGACCGACAGCCTTCAGGCTGCTTGGCAATTGTTGCATCCCCTGCTTGTTGACATCAACCAAAGGGATGCCAGTTCTGCAAGCACCCTGCGAAGCACGGCGGCTGAATACTACCTGAAAACGGGAGACACAGACTCGGCCTGCATCTTCTTCGAACAGCTCACGGAGAGCGGCACACTCTATGCCAAGCAGGAAGCGTATCGGCAATTGGCGAAACACAGTTTGGCGAAAGGCGACTTGCAAAAGGCAGCGGAACTGCTGCTCAACTATGAGAAATACACTGACTCCATTGCCATCACGATGCAGACGGAGGCACTTTCGCAAGCGGATGCTCTCTTCAGCTATCGCTTGTGGGAACGAGAGAACCAGCGACTAATGAAGACGATGACGAAAACGAAAACAATAGCAGCGGGAGCCATCGGACTACTATTGCTCGGCGGGTTCACCATGCTCTTTTTGCACGAACGCAACAAGCGCAAGCACATAGCACAGCTACTGCGCATGGAGCGCATGAAGGAAGTGCAGGAGCAGCAGTACAAGCGCAGCCTTGCCTTCATCGAGGAAAACGAGAAGAAGATGAAGGAACTGGAGGAGCAAATGGAGAAAACCGGTCAGGAGAACACACTCCTCAGAAAAACGATACAGAAACTGAAGTACGCCAACGAACTGGCTTCGATTCAGATGCAAGAACACCAACAGGCAGACAAGCAGGTGAAAAGTTCCGCTATCTACCAACGCATCCAAATTCGGCTCAACAACAAGGAAAGCATCGGCATGAACGATGAGATTTGGAAAGAACTGGAAGAAGTCGTCGAACAGGCATACAGTGGATTCCTAAAACGCATTGAAGACCTATGCCCGCTCAACTGGCAGGAACGAAATCTGTGCCTCTTGCTCAAGGCAGGCTTCACTCCATCGAATATAGCCATACTCACGGCACACAGCAAACAAAGCATTTCATCAACAAGAAGCCGACTCTACGAGCGTACCTTCTTAGAAAAAGGAACGTCCAGCCAATGGGATGAGTTTATTCAGTCAATCTAATATCACGAGCACCATGAATAGTCATAAGTACTACATAAAGGCACTGAATGTGAAGCTGTTCCTCATCTTGGGTTTTCTGCCCATGAAGGCACAGAAGGTATTTGTGTGTCAGGACACGATGAGCTATGAAATCCTCATGTGTAGGGACGATTCCATATATTGCCAATCCGAAGACCGTCGTGTCGGTTTCGGACTCAACCTCGTCTATGATACCAACCAAGTGGATAGTGTGGTTTTCAGCAAGCCTGCCCATCTCAACATCATGCCAATGGGATGGATGGAAGCACCATCGCTAACCCAGCAGCGCTATGTGGTTCCTCCTCTTCAGGAGATGGACATGACATCATCGGAATATACTGTGACGGGAAGGAATGGAGGGATGACCGAAGATGTGAGTTATACGGCTCACTTCAACACGAAGAAAGCTGCAAAGAAATACGTTGAAAAGACCAAGAAGACAGTTTCCGACCAGAAATTGCCACTCCGAACCTTCGGACGCAATCGGCGAGTGCCCAGTCTGACGATCATCGAAAGCCATGACAACCTGGAATGGAGTGCAGATTCTTGCGAGGTGACCATCTCGCTTCAGGAACTGTTCCAAGCTGTGTCGGTAGATGATACTCGGCGAGTACTTTTCTATTGGCAGAACTACAACGAAGACAGTGCCGCCCCTCGTGCTTCGTTGTTGCCACAAGAACCCGTGTTCGGAACTCTGACACAGACAGAAAACGGCTATGAGTACACCACGTATCTGGAAACATGCGATGCCACCTGCAAAGCCGTGTTCAGTAGCATGACAGAGATGGAAGGATGGTATAGTGGCATTTGGTTCATTCTGGAATACAGCAACGCAGAGGATGCTACCACGTACTACAAGAAGCTGCAAGAAGAAACGAGCGATGACACAAGTATCAGTTTGGTTCGCAATGGCAATGCCCTCGTCATTTTCATCAGTTTTCCAGAACTTCTCACTTCAGAGGAAACGAAGAAGAAAATCATTCGCTTCGATTTGGAATGCCACCGTCCTCCTCTCCAGCCAGATATGCAGGAAGACGCAAAGGAAGAGGCAGAAAACTACGTGGCAATCAACGACGAATTGGGTATCAGCTATGCCGCCATCGATGCCTTCATCAACAAACACCTCGACTTGATGGATAGTGTGTGCGTAAATACTCGATTGGGCGTTTTGAAAGCGATGCAACTCTATCTGAATCCATCAGAACTAACAGAACTGAAGAAGATGGGCAGGATGATGAACACCGCCGACGGAGGAAGGATTTGTCTGTTCGACAACACCCTTCCGACAGGCATAGCCGACTCTCTGTGGAGCAAATTGACAAAGCAAGTGGATATTCAGCCTATCTACGACGAGTATTTCCTTAACACTAAAATGCAAAGCTTATCGAATCACATCTTCAATAGTTCCCAATTTGAGCAGGTCAATGTGGATGAATCTTTCGGTATTCCATACAATTCATACATATCTGTTCGTCCTGTATCCCCAACAAGACAGGATGGAGTTTGCATAGACCTCAAGACAGTGATGCTGCCACGCACCTACGAAGTGGAAGTCACATTTGCCCCTGATGTAGTGGAGCACACCGACTCGTTGCCTGGCCATGTTCGTTTCTTGTTCTTTCATAACAGAGATGGCAAATCGGATATGAATGGTTTTGAAGAACCTTCGTATGTAATCAACGAAAAGGACAATAGCAAATACTTCGTGATAGATGACAACAACGATGAATGCGTGACAGTACGTTTTGAGTGGACTGCTCCAGCCATGCTCAATACCGTCTATTTCGAAGTGGATTCACACGTCACAACCACTCTACAGCGTACATACCAAAAGGACTTCAGATTGGCTAAAGTCTCACTGAGACCGAAAAACACAAGATAAGAAGCACAAACGACAGATTTTTTCAACCACAGATGGCACTGATGCACACAGATTCTTTTTAGGTCACGCAGAACCTTCGTCGACAGCCAATTTCTGCGTGACTTTTATAATATTTAGGAGAAAGCGTACTATTTGCGTACTCGCTTTTGAAAATGCGTACCATTTGCGTACTTAAAAGTTTGGAGAATCTTGATTAATGCTGTATATTTGCGGACGACAATCGGTTCAATACTATTTCAATCATATATTCATTAACTTTTAAAATCAATATCAATATGAAACGCTTATTTATCACCCTACCTATGATACTCGTAGCATCTATGGCTAACGCCCAGTCATGTTCCGACAGCAACCACCCACATGCCATTGACCTCGGACTCCCCTCTGGCACAAAATGGGCATGTTGCAACGTGGAATCAATAAACCCTGAGGATTATGGTGGTTATTACGCATGGGGAGAGACCAAGGAGAAAGAGAAATATGATTGGTACAACTACATCCATTGTGATGGTTCAATGGAAACCTGCCACGACATTGGTTCAGATATCGCAGGGTCCGAGTACGACGTTGCTCACGTTCTGTGGGGCGGTTCTTGGGTAATGCCTTCACAAAGCCAGTTTCAAGAATTAGTCAGCTCATGCTCCTATACATGGATTACAAAGAATGGAGTAGAAGGAGGACTGTTCATTGGTCCGAGTGGTGGCTCAATCTTCATGCCTGCAGCGAACATTCGCTGGAATGGCTTTCTCGAATGCCTTGTTCTCGGCGGCTACTATTGGTCATCCACGCAGGATACATTGAGTTACTGCACTTACCGCCTCATCTTCGATAATTGGGGAGGTGACTGTCGCGCCAGTGATCTCCGTGGCATTGGCCTCACGGTTCGCCCTGTCATAAATGGAATCAACAATAATGTTATTAGAGAATCATCTACTGATAGCGCCGATGCCATCGATGCTATTGAGAATGATGCATCCACTTCAAAGCAGGGCAATGGTTCAATTTTCGACCTCACTGGTCGTAGGCTTTCCGCTGCACCACAACGAGGCATATACATTCAGGATGGCAGGAAGGTGAGGAAATGAAGAATGAAGAATGAAGAATGAGTGCTTCGCTTAAATGAAGAATTAAAAGTCACAAAAAATAGGACCTTTAGGGCGCATGCAAAAGGGAATACTTCCTCGAATTTCCACGATTTGGCTTCGCCGAGCTCAAAGGTTCAGCGAGACTTTTCAACCACAGATTACCCTGATTATGCAGATTATTTCTGTATTTAATCAGGGTAATCTGTGTTTTTTTTTGCTTCGGCTTTTTTTAGCGGACACCTATAGCTTCGAATTTACTGAAACTCTCCTTCGATTGTACTGAAATTCTCCTTTGATTTTGCTAAAGCATTCCTTTGATTTCACTGGTTCTTTCCTTTGATTTTACTGAAACGCCGAGCCCTCAACGAAATGATAGCGAACCTTCGCCATCGCAACGCCGAAGGCTCGCCAAGTCGATGACGAACCTTCGGCAACTAGTTGAATCCAAAGGAACACTTCAGTCAGTCCCCAAATTCGCTTCTGAAAATCCCCTAAAGCACTCCTCGAAAACCACTGGAAAACCTCTCCTGCTCCCAGAGGGGAGGAATCCCTTTTTGAGAGTGCGTACTGTTTGCGTACTCAAATATTTGGAGAAACATTGTTTTTGCTGTATATTTGCGGACGACGATTCAATATTGATTTGTAAACCACAAAAAAATGAGAATAATTGTTCTTTCATTCATGCTTTTGTTGGTTCATCTTTGCGCCGTGGCAGAGGTGAGAATCGTGCATCAAACGGTCAATGCCATGACGTCTCCCATTGGTATTTCGCATCTGAATCCACGCTTCGGTTGGGCGTTTGAGGCTGACTATGAACGAGGCATCATGCAGGAAGCATTCTGCTTGTCCATCTACGAGGCGAACCATTTGGAAAGTCCTGTGTTCTCCACGGGCATGACGGAAGGTGATGCCTGTGTCGATGTCTGCATCCCCGATTTGCAATTGGCCCCTTGCACCAGTTATTGCTGGAAGGTGACGGCGCGACTGAACGACGGCACGGTGGTTGAGTCGCCTTTTGCCTGTTTCGAAACTGCTATCGACGAGGAGGAGATGAAGAAGGTGCATTGGATTCATGCGCCAAAGTCGAACACAACGCCTGAGTTCACCAGTGTCCTGTTTCGGAAAAGCTTCACGATTGACGATGAGTTGACCGCTGCCAAAATCTACACTTCGGCACTGGGCATCTACGACCTCTACATCAATGGTGAGCGAGTGGGACATGCACAGGGAGGGGAGACTGTGTATGACGAGTTGAAACCTGGATGGACGGTCTATTCAAAGGATATTGCCTATCAGACTCACGATGTGACGCGGATGCTTCGACGTGGCAGCAACGTCATCACGGCGATGGTGTCGCCTGGCTGGTGGTCGGGCAGGATTTCGGGTGCGCCCTATTCGAACGACACCAGCTTGTCGTTCATTGCCAAACTGCTGATGAAACGCGGCGACAACGTGGTGATGTCGGTGGAAACCGACGAGACGTGGATGGTTGGCTCAAACGCGCCTCTGCTGCTCAGCGACATCTACGATGGGGAGTGCTATGACGCACGGATTGAGTGGAAGGTCTTGGAGCAGGTCGATTCCACTTGGACATCAGCTGCGCGACGAACCATCAGTGTGGGCAAACTGAGCACCATGTCCAACCATCCTGTGAGGGTACGCACCGACTTGATTCGCTCACCACGGAAAATCGTTGTCTATGAGGGGACAAAGGACGATGGCAGCACCTACGGACAGATTGCCAACGCAAAGGAGGTGGAGACAAGTCGTCCTTTCTTCTTGAAGGCGGGCGAGACTGCCATCTTCGATTTCGGGCAGAACCTCACGGGCTGGCCTTCGTTCACGATTAGCGCAACAAACGGGACGCATCTGAATTTCCGCTTCGCTGAGATGCTGAACGACTCGGGTTCGGAACAACGTGGCTGTGATGGTCCCGAGGGAAGCCTCTACACTGCCAACCTGCGTTCTGCCAAGGCTCGACTGGAATACATCTGCCGTGGTGACACGACGGAAAGCTATCACCCCACTTCCACTTTCTTCGGATTCCGCTATTGTGAACTGACTGCCACTGCGGACGTTGAAGTGCTGTGGATAGAAGCCCAGCCTGTGGGTTCCGACATAGACGAGACGGGACAGTTCGAATGCAGCGACGACGAGGTGAACCAGCTCTTCAGCAATATCCTTTGGAGCCAGCGCGACAACTTCGTGAGTGTGCCAATGGACTGCCCGCAGCGCAACGAGCGTGTGGGATGGACTGGCGACGCACAGGTGTTTTCACGCACTGCCTGCTACAATGCCGACATGCGTTCGTTCTATAGAAAGTGGATGAACGACATGAGGAACAGTCAGAAAGCGAATGGCGAGTTCCCGAACATTGCGCCTCTCCACAAGTGGACCTATTATTCCGCAAGTGGATGGGCTGACGCTGGCATCATCGTGCCGTGGAACACCTATCTGCTCTGTGGCGACAGGCAAATTCTGGAGGAGAACTACGATGCCATGAAGAAATACATTCGGTTTGTGTCTTCCCTCCACACCGACCGTTTCACCCATTCGGGAGCGCAAGCTACCTACGGCGACTGGCTGGCTTTCGAGGAAACGGACAAGCGGTTTATGAGCGTGGCGTACTTCGCCTATATTGCCGACCTGATGCGACGCACGGCTTCCGTGCTCAGTATCGACGCTGAGGATGCGTATGCTGCCGATGCAAAGGAGTTTTCCACATTGTTCAACGACATCAAGAAGGAATTTCAGGAACATTATCTGAAAGCGGACGGCAAACTCACCATCCAGACACAGACTGCCTACTTGGCGGCTCTGAAGTTTCACCTGATTGACGAGAAGGACGAGGAGACTGCACGACACGCCTTGAGTGACTTGATTGAGAAGAATGGTTATCTGCTCAGCACGGGATTCTTGGGAACAGCGATACTCAACACCACGCTCAACGAAGTGGGACTGGACGACGTGGCATACCAACTGCTCTTGCAGCATGAGTGTCCGTCGTGGCTGTTTTGTGTGGACCAAGGTGCCACTACGGTTTGGGAGCGTTGGAACTCGTACAGCATGGAATCGGGCTTTGGACCTGTGTCGATGAATTCCTTCAATCATTATGCATACGGTGCAGTGGGCGAATGGCTCTATAGCGGTGTGGCTGGCATCAAGACCGATGAAGAACGGGCAGGTTTCAAGCACAGTTGGATTCAACCCGTTCCGTGCATTCGCAGCAATCATGCTGGCGAAAAACCTTCGTTGTTCCCAATCACATGGGCAAGTGCTTCCCATCGTTCACCCTACGGCATTGTGGAAAGTTCGTGGACATGGGATGATGATGAGGAACTTACGCTGAACGTCGTTGTTCCGCCCAACACAACCGCTACCTTACTGTTGCCTTTCTTGGATGGAACTATGCGAATAGAAGAAATTTCTGATGACTTGGATGACTCCGAGAATATGAAAAAGACAGACCTGAAGGATGGAGGCATCAGCATCGACTTGCAGAGTGGACACTATGACTTCAGCATCTTCACCGAAGCAAATAGCATTGCTGTTCATGAATCATCAACGGAGCATCACCTCTACGACCTCACTGGTCGTCGGCTTTCCACCGCTCCACAGCATGGCATCTACATTCAGGATGGCAGGAAGGTGATGAAATGAAGAATGTAGAATGAAGAATGAAAGCCTCATCTACGACTCCTCTCCAAAGGGAGAGAGGGGTAGAATGAATCAGGGATTTTAAGGATTTAAAAGGAACAACGGAAAAAACGGAAAAGCAGAAAATTTTCTATGAAAAACATGGTATATAAAAAGTTTTTTATAAATTTGCCACTGATATAATGCTTAAATGAAGCATGAAGTGTAACTTCGTTAAACGATAAACTTTAAACGTTAAACTTTAAACTTTTAGTTATGAAAAGATATTTATTGACCTTCGTTTTTTTGATTGCTACCAGTTTTGTAGCACAAAATCTCTTTGCTGAAACATTCAGTGCTACCAATAGCGATGGCGTAACGATTTCTTACAACACATTGAATGAGACGACCTGTGAGGTGGGAAGAGGGAACTATTCGGGCACGGTGAACATTCCTTCTACAGTGAAAAATAACAATATCACCTATACCGTTACAGAGATTGGTAAGTATGCCTTCATGTTTTGCAATAATTTGACATCTGTGACCATTCCGAACACGGTTAAGTATATTAGATATGGTGCTTTTTATGAATGCTCATCCCTGACCTCCCTCAAGATACCTGATTCCGTGATAGGGATAGAAGATTTTGCTTTTTCAGATTGCTATTATTTAGCGCAGTTGACTTTAGGTAAGAATCTTGAAACTATTGGAGAACAAGCATTTGATTATTGTGGTATATCAAGTTTGACGCTTCCGAATTCTGTTAAGACGATTAAAGGTAATGCTTTTGGTCATTGCGAGAAACTGACCTCGGTGACGATTCCCAAAGGCGTTAATACCATTACAAGTAATCCTTTCTCAGACTGTACAAACTTAGCAAGTATCGTTGTGGAGAGTGGAAATACAATTTATAACTCTGCCAACAACTGTAATGCCATCATTGAAACCAGTACAAAGACACTGATTTCTGGTTGTAAGAATACTAAAATTCCTAACAACATTACGGCGATTAATCATCATGCTTTCTCAGGATGCTATAGTCTCACGGAGGTGACTATTCCAAGTAACGTCACAAGTATTGGAGGATGGGCGTTCCTCAATTGCGATAATTTGTACTCGATAAAAATTCCTAAAAACGTTAGTTATATTGGAGACATGGCGTTCTCTAATTGCGATAATTTAAGTAGTATCGTTGTGGAGAGTGGAAACACGCATTACAACTCTGCCAACAACTGCAATGCCATCATTGAAAGCAGTACAAACACATTGATTGTGGGATGCTGGCTCACAGTGATTCCTAACACGGTGAAGGCAATAGGTAAAAGTGCGTTCGAGGGTTGCTATGGTTTGAGATCAGTGACAATTCCCAAAAGCGTTACTTCCATCGGAGACTATGCATTTCGTGGCTGCAATGATTTAGAGAGTATCGTTGTGGAGAGTGGAAATACTAAATACAACTCTGCCAACAACTGCAATGCCATCATTGAAAGCAGTACAAACACATTGATTGTGGGATGCATGAACACTGTGATTCCTAACACAGTGAAGAAGATTGGAGATTATGCGTTCTATAGATGCTTTTACTTGGAAGATTTGAAGATTCCAAATTCCGTCACATCGATAGGGAATTATGCATTTTATCATTGCTATGGGCTGAAAGAGTTGAATATCCCAAAATCCGTCACATCTATTAGCGACTACGCAATCTCTTATTGCACTCGTTTGGAAAAAATCGTTTCCTTCGTAACTACTGTGTTTAATGCAGAGCCATTGGCTTTTTGGGGTAATAGTCAAGCAACGCTTTATGTACCAGAAGGATTGGTAAGTAAATATCAGTCAGCAGCTGGTTGGAAACAAATCAGCACTATCAAGGAGATTCCAAAATCAGGCGACACAAACGAGGATGGTAACATCAACATCTCCGACGTGGTTACTCTCGTGAATAGAATCTTAGGCGATTCGAATACATATTATTTCTATGACACGAACGACGACGGAATAGTGAATATCAGCGACGTGGTGAAGCTGGTGAACGTGATTCTGGGGAATTAGAAAGCCTCCCCTCGGGGAGGTTTGGAGGGGGCTTGACTTTTATCCTTTAAGACAACGCATATACTCCTGTTCGAAGTTGGGAGTGAGGATGCCTTTGCCCATAGCATCGAGGATTTCTTGTTCTGTCCAGAAGCGACCGCCATCGAGTTCATCGGAGGGATGGATGTTGCCGTCGTAGATGGCTTTGTGAACAAAGACGAGTTCACGCTCGCGTGCTGACTCGAAGACATATTTCATGAGGAATTGGGTATCTGTCTCAATTCCTATCTCTTCTTTCACTTCGCGCTTCAAAGCCATCTCCACGTTCTCGCCGAAATCAACATGACCGCCGACGGCAGTGTCCCACTTGCCTGGCTGAATATCTTTCCACATTGGACGACGTTGCAAATAGAGCTCACCACGGCTATTGAATACATGGAGATGCACCACAGGGTGCAACAACTTGCTGCCTCCATGACATTCACCACGTGTGGCAGCACCGATGATGTTACCTTCCTCATCCACGAGAGGAAGCATTTCGTTCATGTTATCTTTCATTGAAATCCTACCTTTTTCTAAATCGTTTCAAAGATAAAGCTTTTTATCAAGGATTGAAAGGATTTAAAAGGATTTTTCAAGAACAAACTCCAAAGTGCCAAGAAAAACTCGCCTTATTTTGCCAAATCACCATAATTTTACATAGATTTGGCAAAATAGCAGTATCATCTAAACGACTATCACAGCGGATGATTTATTTGTGTAACTTCATTCTGTGCGTGTGCCAGTCGGTAGGCTCGTGGTGACATGCCTGTGTGCTTCTTGAACATTCGTGAGAAATAGAGGCTGTCATCGAATCCTAATTTGTAGCATATTTGATTGATTTTCAGGTCAGTCATCACTAATAAATGACAAGCGTGCTTGATTTTCTGTTGCTTGAAATAGACGAGAGGACTGACACCCATCTGCTTGTGGAAAATCTCGTTGAAATGACTTTGTGAATAGCCCACGTATTGAAGCACGTCCTTGAGAGTGATGCGCCGTTCTATGTTCTCATCCATGAAGTGCTTGGCAGCCGTGACGATGGTGTGCTGCTGAGCATCGGGTAGCAATGGGATGGAGTTTCGCCCTCGACGGAACTGACAAAGGTAGCGCATGGAGGCGAGATAATGGTGAAGCAGCGAAGAGACGTAGCGGAGGTCTTCGAGTTCCGTGCCTTGCTGGAGGGTGGAAAGCATCTCCTCGAAGATATTGTTTCTTTCACTGATGCGAGAATTGAGGGCGACACTGATGGTCTGAGGGGTTTGTGCTCCTTCAGCATAGACGGCAGCATGTTCTCCCTTGAAATGCACCCAGTAGATGGTCCAATGGCTGTCGGGATTTGCTCCGTAGGCATGAGGCACACCCACGGGCAGGATGACATATTGGTTTCGCTCGATGTGGTACTGATGGCTATTGACAGTGCACCATCCACTGCCGTCGGTGCAATAAATCAGCACATACTGGTCGATGCCTTCGGGACGGTTGCGATAGTGGTGCTTTGCCATGGGATAATATCCAATGTCAGTGATGTAGAGACAATGAATCAGTGGGTCGATGGCTTCCTGTGCAATGGTTTCTGGTGGCAGTACTACAGTTCGTTCACCCGAAAATCCGTCTTTTCTTCTTGGCATATCGCAATGTGATTAAGAATCACGCCAAAGGTATGGATTTTTTGGCAAACCACACAAAATGACGTTCGTTTTTTGCATGGAGCATTCACAAGAAGGCAAAAAAGAGGAAAAACAGATGCGAAAAGAGCGCTATTTTGTCCATTATGAAAAGTTGAAAAGTCCATATATTGCACCAGTGAAAAACCGTAATTTTGCAACAGAAAATGAAAACTAACAACTCTATGAAAAGTCAAAGCAAATTATTCATTTATTTCATTTGCATGGTTTCTGCCATGGGTGGCCTACTTTTTGGCTACGACTGGGTAGTGATTGGCGGTGCCAAACCGTTTTATGAACTGTATTTCAGCATCGACACCAACCCTGTGATGCAGGGAGTGGCTATGACAACCGCCTTGGTGGGTTGTTTGGTGGGAGCAATGGTGGCAGGTAGTGCCGCCGACAGGTTTGGTCGAAAACCTCTTCTCATGTTGTCGGCAGTGCTGTTCACGGTGTCAGCCATTGCAACCGGTTTGTTCAACGATTTCACACTGTTCAACATCGCTCGCTTCGTGGGTGGCATCGGCATCGGCATTGCTTCAGCCTTGGCACCTATGTATATAGCCGAAGTGAGTCCTGCTGAGATTCGCGGAAGGATGGTGTCGCTCAACCAGATGACGATTGTGTTGGGCATCCTGAATGCACAGATTGTGAACATGCTCTTGGCTCGCGACACAACGAATGCTGTGAGTCAGGCATGGAACGTGGAATGGGGTTGGCGCTGGATGTTCTGGGCAGAGACCTTGCCTGCAGCCTTGTTCCTCATCATGAGTTTCTTCATTCCAGAATCGCCGGTGTATCTTAAACTGAAGAAGGCTGAGACAGAGCCTCAGCATACTGAAAGAAAAGAGGCTGGTTTGCGTGAACTGATGCAGGCTAAATATGGCAAGGTACTGCTGTTGGGATTGGTGATTGCTGTGTTCCAGCAGTGGTGCGGAACGAACGTTATTTTCAACTATGCGCAGGAGATTTTCGTGGGAGCCGGATACAACGTGGACGGCATGTTCATCAATATCGTGATTACGGGTATTGCCAATGTGGTGTTTACCTTTGTGGCACTCTACACCATTGAGAAATGGGGACGTCGCACCCTGATGCTCATTGGTAGTTTGGGACTCGGCATCATCTACTTCATCCTTGGCACTTGTTATCATCTGCATGTGACAGGGTTCATGATGGTGGTGCTGGTGGTAGCAGCCATTTCGTGCTACGCCATGACACTCGGACCTGTCACATGGACATTGCTGGCTGAGATATTCCCACACCGAGTACGTGGCATTGCGATGGCGACTTGTACCTTTGCGCTATGGGTAGGCTGCTGCACACTCACCTTCTCTTTTCCTCCAATGAATGCAGCCCTCGGCAGTAGTGGCTCGTTCTGGATTTATTCCGCCATCTGCCTCTGTGCTTACGTTTTCTTGTTCCGTAACTGCCCTGAGACGAAGGGAAAGACGCTGGAGGAACTGGAGAGAGAGTTGGTAAATGAAGAATGTAGAATGAAGAATGTAGAATGAAGAATGAAGAATTATTCACCGTCACTAATAATTCAAAAATAACTATGGTAAAAGCTTGGAGAGAAGATATTGTCATCCCAACGTATGAATGTGGGGCTTACGAGAAGAATCCGATTTTCTTGGAAAAGAGAGTGTATCAGGGTTCGAGCGGTGTGGTGTATCCATACCCCGTGATTGAGTCGATTGCAGACGAAAAAACCGACCACACCTACCATGCTGTGTGGTTGGAAAACGAATATATCAAGGTGATGATTCTGCCTGAACTGGGTGGACGTGTGCAGATGGCATACGACAAAATCAAACAGCGCCATTTTGTTTATTACAACCATGTCATCAAACCTGCACTCGTTGGCTTGGCGGGTCCTTGGATTTCGGGAGGTATCGAATTCAACTGGCCTCAGCACCATCGTCCGAGCACTTTCATGGAGGTGGATTGCACAATCGAGGAGAAGGAAGATGGCAGTGTGACGGTATGGGTGAACGAAATGGAGCGTATGTTCCATCAGAAAGGAATGGCAGGTTTCACACTGCGCCCAGGTTGTGCCTATTTGGAAATCAACGTGAAGTTCTACAACCGCACCGAATTGCCTCAGACCTTCTTGTGGTGGGCAAATCCTGCCGTACACGTGAACGACGACTACCAAAGCGTATTTCCGCCTGACATCAACGCGGTGTTCGACCATGGCAAGCGTGCTGTCAGCACTTTCCCTATTGCCACGGGAACCTACTACAAGATGGACTACTCGGCTGGCGTGGATATTTCGAACTACAAGAACATCAAGGTGCCAACGAGCTACATGGGCGTCAACTCGAAATATGACTTCGAAGGCGGTTACGAGAACGACACGAAGGGTGGAATGTTGCATGTGGCAAACCACCACGTAAGTCCTGGTAAGAAACAATGGACTTGGGGCAATGGCGACTTCGGACAGGCATGGGACCGCAACCTCACCGATGAGGACGGACCCTATATCGAGCTGATGGCAGGAGTCTATACCGAGAACCAACCCGATTTTTCGTGGATTCAGCCTTACGAGGAAAAGGAATTCACGCAGTATTTCATGCCATATCGAGAATTGGGTATCGTGAAACAGGCATCGAAGGACATCATCATGAATGTGGATGAAGCAGAGCAAGGCATCCGCCTCCGATTGATGACCACTTCGAAGCAAGAGGTGAAACTCGTCGTGAAGAAAGACGACGGAACGCTGTTCTTCGAAAAGACCATCCAACTCACTCCTGCCGACCTCATCGACCAAATCATCGAGACGCATGATGCCGCTTTTGATGAAATCACCGTATGTGCCAACCGACTCACTTGGCATGCTGAGAGCGACGAAGTGAAGCCTGTGCCCGATGCAGCAGAGGCAGCGCTGAGTCCAGAAGAAACGAAGACCAACGAACAGCTCTATCTGACGGGCTTGCATTTGGAGCAATATCGCCATGCCACATGGAGTGCACTCGACTACTACGAAGAAGCTTTGCGACGCGATCCGAACGACATGCGTTGCAACAACGCCATGGGACTTTGGTATATCCGTCGCGGTCGATTCGATAAGGCAGAACCATATCTTCGTCGTGCCGTGAAGGTGCTGATGAAGCGTAATCCAAACCCATACGAAGGCGAGCCGCTCTACAATTTGGCTCTCGCACTCAAATATCAAGGAAAGATAGACGAAGCCTACGACTGGTTCTATAAGGCTACATGGAACGGTGCTTGGCAGGATGCAGCTTATTTTGCTTGCGCACAAATCTCTGTGATGCAGAACCGTTTGGAGGATGCACTTTACGAACTCGACCGTGCCCTCATCCGCAACTGGCACCACCACAAAGCTCGTGCACTGAAAGCAGCAGTGCTGAAGCTCTTGGGACGCGAGACAGAAGCCCTGACACTCATTGAGGAATCTCTCCAGCTCGACCATTTCAACTATGGTTGCCTTTTCGAGAAGGGCGACACCACGACGATTCGCACACTCATGCATGGCAATCCGCTCAACTACCACGAATTGGCGCTCGACTATGCTCAGGCTGGTCTTTGGGAGAAATGCATCGCCGTACTTCAATTCTCGGAAGAAGTGAATGCCGTCAATCCTCTCACGTTCTATTATGAAGGATGGGCAAGCACGCACCTCGCCAATGCCATTTCAAGTCAAAGGTCAAAGGTCAAAAGTCAAAGGCTTGACGTCCGGATAGAGACCTTAGACCTCAGACCTCAGACCTTAGACCTCTTCGATAAGGCAGAGCACATTTCAAGCTATTGCTGTTTCCCAAATCGCTTAGAGGATATTTTGGCATTGCGATGCGCCAACAAGGTGAATCCGAGTGGTGCGAAAGCGTACTATTATTTAGGTTGCCTCTACTACGACAAACGTCAGTATGATGTGGCGGTAGAAGCGTGGGAGGAATCAGCTCGACTCGACGAAACATTCCCTACCGTATGGCGCAATCTCGCACTTGCCGCTTTCAACAAGCAACACCATGCCGAAAAGGCATTGAAATACATGGAGCGTGCCTTCCAGCTTGACACGACAGATGCACGTATCCTGATGGAGCTCGACCAGCTCTACAAGCGTTTGCAGCATCCTCATGCCGACCGCTTGGCTCGCTTGCAACAGTATCCACAGCTGATTCAGCAGCGCGACGACCTCGTCTTGGAGGAAATCACCTTGCTCAATCAGTTAGGACGCTATGAAGAGGCAAAGACCAAACTCGACGCACACCAATTCCATCCTTGGGAAGGAGGCGAAGGCAAAGTGTCCTTGCAGTATCAGACTGCACGAGTGGAGATGGCGAAGGAGATAATAGTGAAAAGTGAAAAGTTAAAAGTGAAAAACGAGGAGGCATTGGCTCTTCTTGAGGAATGCCTCGTTTATCCTCATCATCTTGGAGAGGGCAAACTCTATGGTGCACAGGAAAACGACTTCTATTATCTGATGGGCTGTGCCTACGAGAAGAAGGACGACATGGAGAAAGCACACGATTGCTGGTTGAAAGCCACCGAAGGACCTACGGAACCCGCTGCTGCCATGTACTACAACGATGCCAAGCCCGACAAGATTTTCTATGCAGGACTTGCGTATCGGAAATTAGCCTCCACCACCAGCAACGAGGAAGAGAAATCGCGCTACCACGCTAAGGCAAACGGCACCTTCTATCGACTCATCACCTACGGAGAGAAGCATCTTTTCGACAGCGTGAAGATGGATTATTTCGCCGTTTCCCTACCCGACCTTCTCATTTGGGAAGGCGACCTTCAGGAAAACAACACCATCCACTGCAAATACATGATGGCTTTGGGCTACTACGGCATCGGCAACGAAACGAAGGCGCTACGCTATCTCGACGAGACTGAAGCACTCAACGTGAATCATCAAGGCATTCAGGCTTTCCGCACACTGATTCAGCAATAACGAGTTTTTTCAAAGATTTTAAGGACGAAAAGGATTTTCACATTCTTTTTTTCCTTAAAATCTTTGACCATTTGAATATTTTTCACGTTCTTTGTAAAAATATTCATTTTATCCTAAAATATCCTTAACCTCTCATCTTTAAAAATCTAAATCTTTTTCAGTTTGAGAATCCCTTTCATCCTTTAAATCCCTGATAACATCTATGAGACTGATTCAAACTACCATCCTAACTATATCATTCCTATTCATCTCCCTGACCGCATCGGCACAGTATCCGTTTGGCAGCAAAGTGACTTGGGACAAGTATTCCCTTTCCATCGATGGCAAGCGAGTATGCCCCGTGATGGGTGAAGTGCACTACTCCCGCATTCCCGAAAACGAGTGGGAGGCGGAAGTGAAGAAAATGAAAGAAGGAGGCGTGACTATCATTGCCACCTACGTGTTCTGGAACCACGTAGAGGAACAGGAAGGCGTGTTCGACTGGAGCGGACAGCGCAACCTCCGTCGATTCATCGAAGTGTGCAAGGCAGAAGGAATGCCCGTCGTGTTGCGTGTAGGTCCTTTCTGTCATGGTGAAGTTCGATTGGGTGGCATCCCCGACTGGATGTTCACGAAGAAAGGCAGCGACGGCAAGGCGCTCCGCATGCGTTCCGAAGACCCCGTGTTCCTGAGTTGTGTGGAACGACTCTATCGACAGATCTTCACCCAGATTCAGGGACTGCAATGGAAAGACAATGGTCCCATCATGGCTTGTCAGTTCGATAATGAGTACCGAGGCAGAGGCAGCTACCTGATGGCTCTCAAGCGCATCGCTTTGGGCATTGGTTATGACCTTCCATTCTACACACGCACGGGTTGGCCCGAACTTGCCACCCCCGTTCCTTTTGGTGAGATGCTTCCGCTTTATGGCGACTATGCCGACGGCTTCTGGGAGCGAAGCATTGAGGAAACGGCTGGCAGTTATTGGAAGGCGTTCCACTTCAAGGGGCAGCGCACCACCGATGCCATTGCCTCCGAACAAATCGACTATTCCAACACCAAAGCCAACGCCAACGAACAGCAGTACCCTTACTTCACCTGCGAACTGGGTGGCGGTATGATGACAAGCTACCACCGTCGCGTGTATCTCTACCCCGAGGATGCCTACTCCATGGCACTCGTGAAACTGGGTAGCGGCAGCAACCTCTTGGGCTACTACATGTACCACGGAGGCACGAATCCAGTGAGTTGGGCAGAACGCTTGGGCAAGACGGAAGAGGAAGGCAAGTATCTTTGCGAAATGCAGCGAACCATCGCCACGAACTACAACGACCTGCCTGTGAAGACTTACGACTTCCAAGCACCACTTGGTGAGTTCGGTCAGCGCAATCCGCATTTCTTCTCCCTTCGTCCGCTCCATCTCTTCATGCAGGACTTCGGCGACCTCCTCGCACCGATGGAAGCCGTTTTCCCTTGTGCCGATCAGGAGCAGAAGAAAGGCGACAACAGTTATCTGCGCTGGAGCTATAGAGCCAACAGACAAGGGGATGATTCCTGTCCTGCCTTCGTTTTCCTGAACAACTACGAACGCCTTCAGCATCCCACGGCAAAGAAGAACGTTCAGTTCAATGTTTGCGGAGTGAAATTTCCGCAGAAAGCCATCACCATCCCAGCTGGAGCTATGGCTATTTTCCCTGTCAACATCGACATCGACGGCACCCACATCGACTATGCCACGGCTCAACTCGTGGCACATCGAGATGGCAAGATTTATATGATGCAGATACCTGGCATTCCTACCGAAATCAGTGCCAACGGCAAGGTACTAAAGAACGTGAAGGCGAAGGGCATAAATAACCCTGTCTTCAAGAATATCTATTTGTTTACTCCCGAACAAGCAGGCTTGCTTTTCATAGACTATACCGACTTCGAGGACGTTGCCTTCAGCACCTCCATCACCAAACTGAAAGAAGCGGGTGCACCTCGTACCATCACCATCGGCGTGAACAAAGCTGCGGAAGAACCTTCGGATGCCGACTTCGAACAGGCAGCCGTGTATCAACTCAATGTGCCCGAGGAAGCAAGACGAGGGTTCCATCGCCTCCTCAGCATTGACTATCGCGGCGACGTGGCTCGACTCTATGCCGACGGTCAACTCATTCAGGACAACTTCTACAACGGTCGTCCTATGCTCTACGGTCTTTGGCGCCTCCCTGCAGGCACCAAGCAATTGGAACTACGCATCCTTCCGCTCCAGAAGGACATGCCTATCTATTTTCCTCGCGAAGCAGACACCACCCCTGGTGAAAAAATCAACTCTATTAAAATCCTACCAAACCTATGAAACGAAATCTAATTCTCGCCACGCTCTTGCTGGCACCACTCTTTTCACTTTTCTCGCTTCACTCTTCACGCTCCACGCTTCACGCTTCACTCTTCACGCTCCACGCTCAACAGGTGATTGACCTCGCAGGCGTGTGGAGCTTTGCCATGAACGACCAACCCGTTTACGACGACTACGTGATGTTGCCAGGTTCCATGCTGACCAACGACAAAGGCAACGACGTGAATGTCAACACCCCGTGGACAGGTTCGCTCTACGACTCCAGCTACTACTTCAACCCCTACATGGAGAAGTATCGCAAGGAAGGCGAAATGAAGTTCCCGTTCTTCCTCACCCCCGAAAAGCACTACGTGGGCAACGCATGGTACAAACGCCAATTCTACGTACCACAAAACTGGGAAGGACAACGCATCCGTTTGTTTTTGGAACGTCCCCACATCGAAACCACTGTCTTCATCAATGGGCAGGAAGTAGGGCATCAAATGTCACTTTCCACCCCTCATGTCTATGATGTGACCAAATACGTGAAAGTGGGAAGTAGCAACAATATTGCCATCAAGGTCTATAACGGCATCGAGAACGTATGCGTGGGACAAGACTCCCACAGCGTCACCGACCAAACGCAGGGCAACTGGAACGGCATCGCAGGACGCATCGAACTGCAAGCCAATCCTAAGAAACTGAACATCAAGCACGTGAAGGTGGTGCCCGATGTGGAAAAGAAGATGGCATACATCACCGTCAAACTCGAGAACCACGTGGATGGCGTACGATTCATGCCTAAAACCTTCTACTACGTCCATGCCGAAGCTGTCGCCATCAATTCCAAAACGAATACAAACCCCATTAGCACCACTCACGTCGAAGCCCTCTCAAACACCATCCATCTCACGCTCAACTTTGGGAAACGTATGCAAACATGGGATGAGTTCTCCCCTGTGGTCTATGCCCTCACCGTCTATGCAGGCGACGATGTGTACGAAACACAATTCGGCATGAGAGACATCTCTATCGATGGCAGACAGTTCTACATGAACGGTCATCCCATCTGGTTTCGAGGCACCGTGGAAAACTGCTGCTTCCCCGAGACGGGCTATCCTCCAACCGACGAGGAATCGTGGATGAAGATTTTCAAGAAATGTCGCGAATACGGCATCAACCACATGCGTTTCCACAGCTACTGCCCTCCTGAGGCTGCCTTCGCCGCTGCCGACATCGTGGGCATGTACCTCCAACCCGAAGGTCCGTCATGGCCTAACCACGGTGTGCGCTTGAACCGAGGCTTGAACATCGACAAGTACCTGCTTGAGGAAAGCAAACGCATCATCGACGCATACGGCAACCACCCATCCTTCGTGATGATGGCAGCTGGTAACGAACCCGCAGGCGACTGGGTGACCTATTGCAACAACTGGGTAAAGGAAATGAAGAAGTACGACCCTTCCCGTGTCTATTGCGGCGCCTCTGTCGGTGGCGGATGGGCATGGGACGACGGTTCTGAATACCACGTGAAAGGTGGAGCACGCGGACTCGATTGGGACCGTCAGGCACCTCAATCCACCGACAACTATTTCGACCAGATTCTCCACCCTCGCAACTTCAAACCTGCTTCTGACGCCACAGAATCAGTGAACACCCACCCTATCATTGCCCACGAGCAAGGACAATGGTGCGCATTCCCCGACTTCAAGGAAATCCATCAATACGACGGTGTCTATAAGGCACGCAACTTCGAGATTTTCCGCGACCTGCTCGCCGACAACGGCATGGCATCCCAAGCCGACAATTTCCTCATGGCAAGTGGAAAGCTCCAGACCCTCTGCTACAAGTACGAGATAGAGCGCAACCTCCGCACCAAGGAATATGCAGGATTCCAACTCCTGAGCCTTAACGACTATAGCGGACAAGGCACGGCACTCGTCGGTCCACTCAATGTGTTCTGGAAGGAGAAAGGCTATGTGAATGGCAACCAATGGCGTGAATTCTGCAACCCTCTTGTCATTCTAGCCAGCTTCCCTAAGTTCGTCTTCACCAACGACGAAACGCCAAAGATTCCAATCAGCATCTACAATGCCTATTCCAACGTGGTCTCTCCAGAAAAGATTCAATACATCATCTTCTCTACCGATAGCCTCATCCTGGCAGAAGGCACACTCGAGTCCAAAACCATTCCTATCGGCAAGGACTTCCTCTTAGGTAGCATTCAATGCAACTTCTCGCAAATCGAAAAGCCATCCAAATTCACTCTCCTCGTCAATATCGACAAAACCATCGTCAACCATTGGGACTTCTGGGTTTATCCGAAGGAGATGCCAGAACTCAAAATCAAAGACAAGGATATCTACATTACTGAAACCCTCGACGAGAAGGCAATGAAGACGCTCCGAAAGGGAGGCAATGTACTACTGACGGCAGCAGGGAAAGTGAAGTTCGGGCAGGACGTGAAACAAACCTACCTACCTGTGTTCTGGAACACCTCATGGTTCAAGATGCGTCCACCTCACACCACTGGCGCTTATATCGATGCACAGCATCCGCTCTTCAAGGAATTCCCAACCGACAACTGGTCGAACCTCAACTGGTGGGAACTGCTCAACAAGGCACAAGTGATGAACCTCTCCGAACTGCCTGCATCCTATCAGCCACCGATTCAACCCATCGACACATGGCACGTGAGTCGCAAACTCGGTATGCTCATCGAGGCGAAAGTGCTGAAAGGAAAACTCCTCATGACCACAATGGACATCACCAACCGCCTCGACCAGCGCGTCGTAGCACGCCAGATGCGTCATGCCATCCTCAGCTACATGAATTCCGATGCCTTCTCCCCTACCCTCACCCTCACTCCTGAGCTCATCACCGATTTCTTCGAGAAGGAAGCACCAGCCGTGAACATGTTCACCAAGGACTCTCCCGATGAACTCAAACCAAAACTCAAATAAGTAGAAAAAAACGAACATAACTCATATCAAGAGCCGAACAGACATCGCTGCTGTTCGGCTCTTGTGCATTTATGATTGTTGAAGTTTCCATTTGCTAACGCTCTCCTTTGATTTTACTATCGTTCTCCTTCGATTTTGCTGACGTTTTCCTGCGATTATACTGAACCATTTCTTTGATTTTACTGAATTGCCGAACCCTCAACGAAATTATAGCGAGCCTTCGCCATCGCAACGCCGAAGGCTCGCCAAGTCGATGCCGAGCCTTCGGCAACTAGTTAAATCCAAAGGAACGGTTCAGTTAGTCCACACATACGTTTCTGCAAATCCACACATTCACTTCAGATAATCCCCCTCTATCATAGTGAGGTTTTGAATTTAATTCAAAGAAAAACACGAAATGTCGGAAGAAATCCATATCTTTGCGATGGTTCTGAGAAAAGACTTTCAAAGACGAAAAACGAAAGACGAAGAACGAAGGACGAAGAACGAAGGACGAAGAACGAAAGTTGAAACCTGAAACTTGAAACGGCGCTTGCGCCTTGAAACTCAAAGTGACTGACCGAACTTACATAGCCATAGACCTGAAGTCGTTTTATGCCTCAGTGGAATGTGTGGAGAGAGGACTCGACCCTCTGACCACTCATCTCGTCGTGGCTGATGTGAGCCGAACGGAAAAGACGATTTGTTTGGCGGTGTCGCCATCGCTGAAACAATACGGAATAGGAGGCAGAGCACGATTGTTCGAAGTGGTGCAGAAAGTGAGGGAGGTGAACAACGAGCGCAAACGGAAAGTGGGCTGGCGTATGACTGGGAAATCGACCAACGAACTCGAACTGCAAGCGCATCCTGACTGGGAACTGGACTACATTGCCGCTCCTCCACGTATGGCGCACTACATCAAGGTGAGCACTCAGGTCTATCAGACTTACCTCAAATATATCGCTGCCGAAGACATCCACGTGTATAGCATCGACGAGGTGTTTATGGATGCGACAGCCTACCTGAAAACCTACAAGATGACTGCCCACGAGTTGGCAATGACGATGATTCGAGACGTGCTGAAAACCACGGGTATCACTGCCACGGCGGGCATCGGCACGAACCTCTACCTGAGTAAGGTGGCGATGGACATCGTGGCGAAACATATCCCAGCCGACAAGGACGGTGTGCGCATTGCCGAACTCGACGAAATGAGCTATCGGGAAAAGTTGTGGGACTACAGACCACTGACCAAGTTCTGGCGCGTGGGACGAGGCATAGCCGAACGACTGATGCCTTACGGAATCGACACGATGGGGAAGATAGCACGACTGTCGGAACAAAACGAGGACCTGCTCTACAAGCTGTTTGGCGTGAATGCCGAATTGCTCATCGACCACGCTTGGGGTTGGGAACCCTGCACCATCGACCTGGTGAAGCAATACAAACCCGAAACGAATTCCTTCAGCAGCGGACAAGTGCTGACCTGTCCCTACGACTTCAAGAAGGCGCGTGTGGTGGTGCAGGAAATGGCGGACCAAATGGCGCTCGACCTCGTGGCAAAACGGCTCGTCACGCGTCAGTTGGTGCTTACCGTAGGCTACGACGTAGAAAGTTTGAACAGCACGAAACACGATGAATACGTAGGCGAAGTGACCACTGACTGGTATGGCAGGCAAGTACCGAAACATGCGCATGGTACGGCAAACCTCGACAGGCAGACATCATCCTCCCGACTCATTACGGAGGCGGTGACCGAACTCTACGACCGAATCGTGAACCCGAAGCTGTTGATTCGTCGCCTCAACCTCACGACCAATTTCGTGGTGGATGAAACGGAAGCGAAGAAACCGGCGATGCCTCAGCAATTGGACCTCTTCACCGACTACGAAGCACTGAAGAAAAAGGAAGAGGAGGAGCAGGCTGCACTCGACAAGGAACGCCGACTGCAAGAGGCACAACTGGCTATCAAGCAACGATTTGGCAAGAACGCCATCCTGAAAGGGCTGAACTTCGAGGAAGGTGCTACTGCCAAAGAAAGGAATGCACAGATAGGAGGACATAAAGCATGAAGAGATTTACGGATTTAAAGATTTACGATTTACTGATTTAAGTTTGCTGCTACTGAATTTGTAAATCGTTAAGAATTAAGTCCTTAAATCACTTAGTCACTCAAATTTGTAAATTGCAAATCTTTAAATCAGTAAATCATCCCGTGAACAACGACGACATCATCCATCACCCGCACCACGTTTCGACAAAGCATCCGCAGATGTCGATGCTGAATCGTGCGGCTCAGTTTGCGCCTTTCGCCGCGCTCACTGGCTACGATGCCGCCATCAGGGAGGCAGCACGAACGACGATGCAGAAACCTGAATTGGGGGAACTCACAAACGAACGGCTCAACCAAGTGCTGACGGAACTGATGGAACGAATGGATGAGCAGCCCGAGGTCATCATCTGCTATTTCAAAGCCGACGAACACAAATCGGGAGGGTCGTACGAAGAGATAGAAGCAAGACTGAAAATGGTGGATGAGGTCAATCACTTACTATGGCTGGACAACGGAATGAGAATCCCACTTGCTGACATCATGGACATCAGTGCCAAAATATAGAAACTTGCACAGAGTTAACAAAAGGGTCATGCTGAAAAAGTTATTGTCATTGGTTGTATTGGTTTGTGTATCATGCTGTTTGCGCGTGATGGCACAGCCTATTTACACCCATCTCGATGCTTCGGATGGACTGAGCGACAATCGTGTGACGAGCATGGTGGAGTTGCCCGATGGTCGTATGTTGGTGACAACCGAAGGATGCCTCAACATCTACGATGGCAACAAGTTTCGCCACTTCCACAGTGTCAATCAGCCTTGGGTGACACTGAAAAAATATCATGGACACTATCATCTCTACACCGATTCGGAAAGACGACTGTGGATTAAGGACTGGCAAAGGGTGTGGTGCCTGAATCTGAACACGGAATGCTTCGTCAGCAACTACGACTCGCTTCGCAGAGAATTGCTGGGGGAAAGGGAGATGGAAGACCTCTTCGTGGATTCGGAAGGCAGACATGTGTGGGTAGTGAGTGGCGACAAGGTGATTGACACGAATACACAACGAAGCTATCCATTGAATGTGTCGAACGGCGAGTTGCTCGACCTCGATGTGCGCAATCAACGCGTCTATTTCTTCATGAGCAACGGGCATGTGGATGTGCACGACACTGAGGGCAAAGAACGATGTGTTTCCTTCCCTTCCACGGATGCATATACGAAAACCTCGATGATTGTGTTTGATTCTGCCACTCGGTCGTTCCTGCAAATCCGTACCGACAACGGCAAGAGCATTCTGCTGAAATTCGACACGAGGAAACAGACATGGAAAACGCTGCTGACCACTGACTACATTCTCCACACCATCGCCTTGGCTCGACCAGGACTCGTGTATATCACAAGTGCGAATGGACTGTGGATTCTGAACACCGAGACGGAGGAAGTGAGGATTGACACGAGCTATTCTGTCGTGAAAAGTTCGCAAATGGATTTGGACCTCAACACACTCTATTTCGACAGCAATGGTGGGTTGTGGCTCGGTTCCGTTCGACAGGGCATCATCTATACGCATCCAGCCCGTGCGAGATTCCACAGCGAGCGTTCGAAAGAGAAAAAAGCATACGTTCCCACCACCAAGGAACGATACAAGGGATTGGGCATCTATGCCACATGCATGGATAGCCATAAGAACACGTGGTACGGACTGGCGGATGGACTTGCACTGGTAAGCAAAGAACAGGACGAACGGATTTTCCACGTGGAAGATGGATTATCGGGCAATGCTGTGCACAGCCTCGTGCAAGACCGAAAAGGACGAATCTGGGCTGGCACCAGTTATGGTATCACGTGCATCGACATGGACGACAAGGGACAAGTGACTCTCACTCCTTACCATCCTTTGGACGGAACGCTCGAGGATGAATACATAGACAATGGTGCCACGCTCTTGGAGGACGGAAGCATTGAGTTGGTAGGTATGGGAGGAACGACGGTGTTCCATCCCGATAGTGTCGTGTTGGAACCACGACCACTCACTGCCGAACTCACCGAATTATCCATCGACGGAAAGCAGACTTACCTATGGAACGGAAAGGCATTGGCACTGACTGACACCATAGAGCTCAAACATGACTACAGGAACCTCTCGTTGGTGTTTTCGAGTTATAATTATTCCTTGCCTGAGCACACCGTCTATCGCTATCGATTAATGCAAGAACAGGGGGATTCCACTTGGACAATCGTCTCTCAGAAGAATTGGGGAAAGGGTATGCTCAGCCTTTCGTATGACCACTTGAAAGCTGGAAGCTACACGCTCCAAGTGGCATCGTGCATGGGTAATAGCGAGATGTTTGGACGGGTGAGGGAGTTGCACATCATCGTGCTGCCGCCTTGGTGGGAATCCACTTGGGCCTATGTGCTCTATGGCTTGTTGGCGCTTGCACTAATCACGCTGGTCACATGGGCTGTGTTCTGGTATCGAGAACAGAAGATGAAGCAACAACTCAGAGAGGAAATGCTGTTGGCAAGAATACGAACATTGATGGAGGTGCAGCAGAAAGAGAGTGAAGAACTTCCCCAAATAAAGAATGAAGCAAGAACAGATGGTAATCGTGATTTCCTGAACAAAGCCATCGAAAAGGTGGAGGAGAACCTCATGACTCCTGGCTATTCCGTGGAACGATTGGCACAAGACTTGTGTATGGAACGCACAGGTCTTTACAAGCGTCTCACTCAGATTCTTGACCAAACGCCAAGCCTCTTCATCCGCAGCATCAAGTTACGATATGTGGCAACTCTGCTCACGACCACCGACTTGACCGTGACTGAAATTGCAGAGCGCGGTGGATTCAGCAGCGTGAGTCATTTGGGACGCCTGTTTAAGGAAGAATATGGGTGCAAGCCACTGGAATATAGGCAACAGAAAAGTAAAAAGTAGAAAGTACCTTTCTGGTTTCAAGTTGACTTTGTCAAGTTTCAGGTTTCAGGTTTCAAGAATCCTTTTAAATCCTTCAAATCCTTGATTCTACTCCCCTCGCCCTTTGGAGAGAGGTCGGGAGTGAGGCTTTTCAACCTTAAGACGGAATCAGGATCGAGGAATCGCCATAGCTGAGGAAGCGGAAATCATGCGACAAGGCAAAGCGATAAATCTTACGCCAGTTTTCATTCCCTTGTTCATCACGCCCAACGAATGCGGAAACGAGCAGAAGGAGCGTGGATTGAGGCTGATGGAAATTAGTCACCATGCGCTTCACGATGTGATACTTGTAACCAGGTGCAATGATGATTTGCGTACTGGTATGCAAAGCCGCTAAACCATTGCGGTTGAGGTAATTGAGAATGTTTTGCAAATATTCGACAACCGTCTTTTCGTCACTGGATTCCTCGTATGGCTCCCATTGATTCACGTGCAAATCGTCTTCCGAAGCATCGGGATTGGTTTCGAGTTTCTTGCCTATATAATAAAGACTTTCGAGTGTGCGAACAGAAGTGGTTCCAACGGCAATGGCATTGCCACCATGAGCAATGAGTTTCTCTATCGTTTGCTTCTTCACCACGATATATTCACTGTGCATCTCGTGGTCGGCAATCTCTTCACTTTTCACGGGCTTGAAAGTGCCAGCTCCCACATGGAGTGTGAGTTCCTCGCGGTCGATACCAGCCTCATCAATGGCTTGCAGCACACGTTCGGTGAAATGCAAACCCGCCGTAGGCGCTGCCACCGAACCCTTAATCTTGGAATAGACCGTCTGATAAGTACGCAGGTCACTCTCTTGAGTTTCACGATTGAGATATGGAGGAATAGGCAGTTCACCCACCGCTTCCAGCACCTCGGAAAAAGACACCGAGTCGTCGTTCCATGAGAATTCCACCAAGTGCTTCGTGCCATCGGAATTGGGAGCATCATGTTGCAAACGCTCCACTGAAAGAACCAGCTTGCGACCTTTCACGTCAATCTCCCGACTGAGTTTTCCTTCCTTCCAACGCTTCAGATTTCCTATCATGCAGAGCCACTGGCAATGACCTAAAGCGGAGAAATTCAACTGATAATCAAGGGGTGAGAATGGCTCCATGCAGAACACCTCGACAAGTGCGCCAGTATCCTTGCGGAAATGCAAACGAGCCTGAATCACTCGCGTGTTGTTGAACACCATCAGTGCTCCTTTTGGCAAATAATTGGGCAGCGAAGTGAACTGATCCTCGCTCACCTCCCCATGCTGATAGACCAATAGCTTGCTGGAATCACGCTCTGCCAACGGAAACTTGGCAATGCGCTCATCGGGCAATTCATAATTGAAATCCTTGATATGTATATGTTTTGTTTCCATAAGTTTATTTTGTGCGCAAATGACTGTGTCGCCATCTCATCCGCATGGATTTTTTTATTTTTCTTTTATAATTTGAATTTCACTTCCTTGAATTCATATCGTTTCACTACCCCACTCTCTTTTCTTAGCAACAAATGCCCCGTAGGTTCTATGTCAACGAACTCAGCCTTGAAAGTGCCATCGACATCCTCATAGTCATACCATCCTGTTCGTCGATACAAGTTTTCAAGATATTTCTGCTGGATTTCATCCTGTCTGCCATCACGAATCATTTCGTAAAAAAGGCCGAATCCATCGAGTATTTTTTGAAGAATATCCTCGCGATTGAAGTCCTTTCCGTAGATTTGTTTGAGGGAAACAGGATTGGGAGCATCAGAACGAAAAACTGTCTGATTGACATTCACTCCCGTACCGATGATGCAGTTGCCGATGTGCTTACCTTGCAAGTCGCATTCGATGAGCGTGCCACTGATTTTCTTATCCTCGAAATAAATGTCGTTCGGCCATTTCACCTGCAAATGTTCATCAATACCGCATACCGCCAAAGCAATAGCCTGACTCAAGATGAACTGACGCGAAGGAAGCACGAAATCGGGATGACATACGATGGAAAAGGTGAGATTCTTCCCCACTTCTGACTCCCAAGAATTACCTTTCTGACCACGCCCCTTGCATTGGTCATCCGTCGTTATCAAAGTCATGTCAGGAAGTGGTTCTCCCGCATCTAACAACTCCCGTGCATAAGTGTTCGTCGATGGGATAGCCTCTTTATGTATTCTTTTTACTATCAAAGCTTTTTATCTATTTAGTGAGGAATGAGGAGTGAGAAGTGAGGAATTGACAAAGCTAACGATTATTCAATAATTCAAGCGCCTTTTGAAGGATTTCCTCATGGTCGAATGCCAGTTTTGGCAACTGCTTGATGCTGAACCAACGTGCTTGTTTGGCATCGTCTTGCCCGCACACATCTTTCACAGAATCCAGCACTGTGTAGTAAGCCACGGTTATCACACGTTCACGAGGGTCTCTATCCACCTTGGAATAAGCTCCTATTTGCTCCACGCTATCCACTACGAGTCCCGTTTCCTCCTGTAGTTCTCGTATGGCTGCCGCCTCAGTCGTTTCATCGATATTCATGAATCCACCAGGAAATGCCCAACAGCCCTTGCAAGGGTCGTGTTTGCGCTCAATAAGCAACACATTTAGGTCGTCGCCTTCCTTAACAAAAACCACACAGTCTGCCGTCACTGCTGGATGAGGATATTTATAGCAATAATTGCCTTCCATTGGGAGTTGTTTTGAAATTCTGTGCAAAGTTACGGCAAAAAAGTCTGCAAAGAAAATTTCCTTCCATTTATTTGGTCTTTCAGCGCACAAGCACTACCTTTGTAGAAAAACCAGAACCCATGACGGAAGACGAAAAATACATGAAAGAGGCTCTTGCGGAAGCTCGGAAAGCCTTGCAACGCGATGAAATTCCTATTGGTGCCGTAGTGGTTGCCAACGGCAGAATCATAGGACGTGGGCACAACCTCACGGAAACACTGCATGACGTGACGGCTCATGCCGAAATGCAAGCCATCACCGCCGCTGCAGAAACAATTAACGGTAAATATCTCGACAAATGTGCCCTTTACGTCACTGTGGAGCCGTGTGTAATGTGCGCTGGTGCCATTGGTTGGAGTCAGTTGGGCAAACTCGTTTTTGGTGCCACCGACGATAAACGAGGCTATCAGAAATTAGCTCCCGCTGCTCTCCACCCCAAGTGCCAAGTCATCTCTGGGGTTCTCGCCGATGAATGCGCTCAACTGATGAAAGATTTCTTCAAGAAAAAAAGATAAGCTCTGCCGAACCTATCTTTCCTTATTTTTATTCCCATGATTATGGGATTTTTCACTATTCATCTATCGCCTTTCACTTCCTTGGGGTTTCCTCAAATTCCACATATTCCCCTTCATCGTCACTAATAATCTTCCCATGTCCTGCACCAGAGGCGCTTCGTGTACTCTGTCCCCTTCGGTCGTAATCACCCGTTTGGCTGCTTTTGCCTTGTCTGCCATACGAAGTTTGCTCACCGCCCATATCCTTCTTAAATCGGTTCAACATCTTGAATCCCACACCAATACCCATCAGTGCGAGAATCAATGGAAGCACAAAGATGATAAATAATATAATCAGTAAGATTTTTAAAAACATAAACGAATTCTACTAATGGTTTTAGATTAAACAGATGGAATCCAACTATAAAACCTATCACTCATTGACATCATTTTGACTCGAAATACCCGCTACATGCATCACCAAACAAGTCACGATATAGAGTCCGATACATCCTGCCAAACCCTTGCTTAATGACTGGAGCACATGTCCACTCTCTGCTGCCATTCCACTGATAACCAAGATGCCCGCACAAACCAAAACGAATCCAAACTTCACCAACGTGTGCTTGTCTCTCAAATCGAAATGCTTGAACTTCATCGAGAACATCGGTATTTCGCTAATCAAAAGGAAACAGAACATCAGTACAAATGCCAAAAGGAATGGCGCATTGAAGCGTGGAGATACCAAGTAAGCCTCTGAACTGGAGATGAACGATGCCCAGAAAATGGCACATGCTGGAGTTGGCAAACCAATGAAATCCAATCGTTGACGCTCATCCAAATTGAATTTTGCCAAACGATAAGCGGAAAAAGCAGCCAAAAGGAAAGCCGTGAAAGGCAGGAACTTAAACCAGAAAGGACTATAAATAAGTTCTGGATAACGCACCTCTGTGAACAGCGTGAAAATCATCGAGGATGGTGCCACACCGAAAGTCACATCGTCTGCCAAGGAATCCAATTCAATTCCCATCTTGCTCGGAGCTTTCAGCAAACGTGCAGCGAATCCATCGAAGAAATCGAACACGGCACCCAACAGGATGAAAAGAAAAGCTGTCAAAAAATGATGGTGAAATCCCGCTCCAGTTGCTATGCAACCACAAATCAAGTTGCCACAAGTGAGCGCATTGGGAATATAACGTCTGTTCATAATGTCTTTATGTTTATTCCGCCGAAGTAAAGCGCCAAAGCTTCCACTTTGGCAAAAATCATCATTACTTCAACTTAGCAATAATCGTCTCGTCGCCCGTCGTGCGCTGACCCAATTCCACACAAACCTCTGTGCCAAGTGGGAGATATACATCCACGCGCGAACCGAATTTTATAAAGCCCATATGGTCATCGATAAAACAATCCTGACCCTCTTCAGCATAGGTCACAATCCTTCGAGCCATTGCTCCAGCAATCTGTCGAGCCATCACCTGCACCCCGTATGGCGTCTCTACCACCACCATCGAGCGTTCATTCTCCGTACTTGCCTTAGGCAAATAAGCCTTCATAAAATTACCCTTCTGGTGCGCCACTTTCACAATTGTTCCTTCACAAGGAATCCAGTTGGCATGCACATTTAAAGGGCTCATAAAGATGGAAATCATCAATCGGCGGTCATGGAAATACTCCTCTTCATCCACCTCCTCAATCACCACAACACGACCATCAGCAGGAGCTACAACCGTCTTGGTCGTCGGTCCCTGGAACATGCGGATTGGGCAACGGAAAAAATTCAGCAGAATGGCATAAACAATAAGGAAAATGCCAATAATAACGTAGGAAGTCCAATGATTACCAATCAACCAAAGGCAGAGTCCAACTACAATCGCCAACACCCATCCCGCCCCAATCAAGGTCTCCTTGCCTTCACTGTGAATACGAATCTTATTCCTACGCTTATTATGTATAATCGGTTTTTGCTTTGACATGGTAATTCCAAAAGTAGTTGCAAAGTTACTACAAATTCGTCCAACTTGCAAACAAAACTGCAAAATTATTCGATTTTGCCATTCGCACATGCTACAATTCACCCTTCAAATCGTTTTTTTTCGCACTCTCACAAAAAAAAGTCAAAAGCAAGGCGGTAATTCAAAAAAAATCCTTACCTTTGCATCCGCATTTTGAGAGCGACGCCTATTTAGTCACTCAAAACGCTTTTCAGGTCTTGTCCCGTGGTGTAACGGTAACACTACAGTTTTTGGTTCTGTCATTCCCTGTTCGAATCAGGGCGGGACAACCAATCATAGGAAGAACGCAACCAGCTCAACGAGTCTGAAAACACAGCGAGCTCTTCCGAAAGGACTTGTAGCTCAGTTGGTTAGAGCAACAGACTCATAATCTGGAGGTCCCAGGTTCAAGCCCTGGCTGGTCCACACTGAAAATCAAGCACTTACGAGTTTCTTGGGTGACACGATGACAAAGTCAGGAAAAAGAAGAACGAAGAATGCGAGAGTCAATTTCACATTCTTCGTTCTTCTTTTTCCTGACTTCTCTATTATGGTAGGAAGTAATCTGTAAATTTTAATTGGTTTAAATTTTGATATTTGAGAAAGGCTTACTACGAGCCATCCAGGCTGAAAAGAACAAGATAATGAATCCGACAATCACGGTAATGATTTCAGGAAGGGGCAGGTCGAGAACTCCACTTATCAAGCCTCCTACAATGTAGGTGACAAAGAGCCAATGAATGAGATAGATACGTGTTATGTCGTTGGCTATTTGCTTCACCTCGTTGAAGATTACCTTAGGCTCATGAGGCATGATGAAATGTCCGATGCCTGACACGGTAATGGCTCCCATGATGCAGACAAAGGCATCGAAAGGAGTGAGATAGTAGAAAAAGTCATCATTATTATCATCAAACATGCCAATATCGTGTCTGGTCATATAGATCATGCAACCATTAAAGATGAATGCTGCTATAGGTGTGGCTAAGGCATATAATCGATTCAAGTCGTTGCAGCGTCGGATGAGTTGACCTATCCAGTAGCCTGTTGCAACGAAGATAAACCAGTTGACAAGAGGAAAGCTGCTCCATATTTCGCCCACATGAATTCCTACGAAGGGATAGCAAAGCATGTTAAGCGCTGTACTGCCCATATCGATAGAGCGCACAAAGGTGCCGAAGACTGACAGTGCCAGACCAACAAACAAAATGACATTGGCAGAAGCGCGCAGACAACGCAGTAGGCTGAACAAGAGGAATGCAAATCCTGCAAACTGAAGGATGTCGAAAAGGTTTATTTCTTCTACGAATAAACCGTAGTGTTCCTCGCCAAAGCCTCCTTTCCATAACAACAATTGCGGCAAGCAGCGCACAAAGTTGAGCAAGTAGCCTACTACGACCAACTTGATGCCACGGCCGAACATGGTGCGAGCGTCGTTTTTTCGACTATAGGCAACGCCCACGCCCATAGCAAACATGAAGATGGGAGCTGCCAACACTCCGCCATAGATGTTGTTGAGACGATATTGAAAACCTTGGTTCATGTTCTCTTCGCCATACACGTAAATGAATGTATGGACGAGCACCATGAAGATGATGGCTAAAGTCTTTGAAAAGTCGATGCCCCATTGTCGTCCCGTATTGACTTCTTCTTTGCTAAATAGTTCCATATTTGCTTAGAATGCTTTTAAGGTGAAACCGGCCACAAAATAGAAGTTCTGACTACCAGGATTGGCAACGAGTTGACCAAACAAAGGTAGTGAGAAAGAATCTGTGATTTTGATGCTCTTTGTAGCACGTAACGAAAGATATGTTACGCTGAATCCCGAGGTTTCGTAATAATCAGACTCCCAAGGTACGAAACCTGCTGTAGCCTCCCAATCGCAAGTGGCAAGACGGAATGGAGCTTCCAATTGGAAGTAAGAACTGAAGGCACGCTTGTCGTCTTCCTCTTGATAGTCAGCACCTGCGAAAAAAGTCTGCCATGAAGCTGATAGAGGACCGAAGTCGTATCCAACGAAACCTTCGAAAGCATGTCCTGTCTTGCCCTTTTTGTAATAGAAGTAACGCTTGTCATTCTCGTCAGTCCAATAGTCAATGACACCCACTGAGAGTCCGCCTGTCTGATACTGTAGTGTCATATCTATCTCCTGCCTGTCGTCTTTGTGGTTGGTTAGTCCCACGCTACCCCATGCCGAGAGGCTCAGTCCTTTCCATTCCACAGACATCTCTGGCTGAAAAGATACGCGTCCTAACTGGAGACCACGCCAGATATAGCTGCTGACGAAGTCCGCATGTAAATCTCCCTCAATTTGGCTCTTTGTTTGAGCCATAGCAATACCTCCTGTCATCAACAGTAAGGCAATAAAAACTGTTTTTATTGATTTCATGGTGCAAATTTACAAAAATCATTGATAGGATGTAACCAATCATTATTTGTTTTTGTTAACCATGAGATAAAATAAAGGACAAAGAGATAAAATACAGTTATTCTACATCAATACTTAGTTAAGGTAGGTTCTAAAAATTCTGTTTTTTAGTTCACTACCAATTTGTTTTATTTCATTTCGGTTGCTTTTTGTTTGATTTGAAGTCTTTTTGCCACTTTTCTCGGTTACATGGCTCGCTATGCGCCCTCAAAAACTGACAAAAATCCAATCAAATCAATTCAAAAATCAATCCGACATAATTTTTAGAACCTACCTTAATTTATTTCACCAATAAAAAAAGCTGGCATTTTTCAAATTGAAATTAGAAATTATTGGTGTCCGCTAAAAATGCCGAAGGCATGAAAGAACACAGGCAGGCGGTGAAGTGCGAAGCACGGAACCCCTGCTAAGCGATGCCCTATAACAGAACCCCAAGGGGGTGACGGAGCCATTTGCCAACTTATCCGTCGTACCTTCGGCACTCAGTTTACCTTGATACACATAGCAGGGGTTTCGCTACGCTTCACCACCTGCCTATGTTCTGTTGTCCTTTCAGGACTTGCCAAGCCCTACATTGATATAGTTTCAAAGTTTCGTGGAAATTCGAGTAATTCGTGGTTGAGATGAATCCCAACTCTTATCGCTCACTTGTTTCCGCAGCCTTCATCAGTCCTTCATCCTCCTCATTCTGCGCATACATCTTCACCACATGCGCTTCGGGTTCTGCCACCGAATAATCATCGTCGTCCGACCATTCCTCACACTGCTTCAGCACGATGTCAAGCGCATGTTCTGCCTCCTCAGGTGGATAATGGTACTTCTTCAAGAGACGCTTCACCATCTTTCGCATACCCGCACGAGCCGACTCCTTGTGCTGCCAGTCGATGGTGCGGTTCTTCCTCAGTGTCTCTGTCAGTTCACGAGTCATCGCCACCAGTTCATCGTTCTCATAGATGTCCTTCACCGCCTGCGGACGAGTCAAGGCATCGTAGAAAGCTTTTTCCTCATCCGTCAGTCCGAGGTCGTTGCCCTGCTGTTCCGTTTCCTTGATTTGCGAAGCCAGGTTCAGCAGCTCTTGGATGACTTCCTCGTTGGTCAGCATTCCCTTCAGGTAGTTGCTCAGCGCGTTGTTCAGCAGTTCCGAGAATTTCTCGCTTTGCACGAGGTTCTTGTGCTGGAACGCCTTCACCTTGTCCTTCAGCAGGTTCTCCAGAATCTGGATGGAGATGTTCTTCTCCTTCATCTTGGCAAGTTCTTCCAAGAAGGCAGGGTCGTTCAGTGAGAATTCCTCACCGTTTGCGCCAAACAAAGGAATCACACCTGCACTCTTCACGCTTTGCTTCATCAGTTCGCGGATGCGCTGGTCGATGTCTTTCCTTGTAATTCTTCCCTTGCCGCCAAGCCTTGTCAGCATCACGCGAACCGTCTCGAAGAAGGCACTCTCCCAGCGTTGGTTCTCGTTCAGCAGACTTCGGCAGAGGGTGATGCTCTGGTGCAGCAGTGTGGCATGCTTCAGGTAGTCAGTCTTCTGTTCCTGCTTACCAACAGCCATCAGGAAGTTCGTTCCGCCCTTGATGATTTCCGCACGCTTCAGGTCTGAGGCATTTCTGAATGCAGAATAGTCAAAGCCATGCATCAGGTCGCGACATATTTCCAGTTCCTCTTGGAATTTCTTCAGTGCCGTCGTCTTGATGTCGGGGTCGCCAAACTTCTTGCGGTCGTTCGTGCTGTAGAACTTCATGGCTTGCTTCAATGCCTGGGCAATGCCGATGTAATCCACCACCAGTCCCCCACTCTTTCCCTTGAACACACGGTTCACTCGGGCGATGGCTTGCATCAGGTTGTGACCACTCATCGGTTTGAACACATACATCGTAGCCATCGATGGCACGTCGAAACCCGTCAGCCACATATCCACCACGATGGCAATCTTCATCGGGTCTGTGTCATCCTTGAATTTCTTCGCCAGTTCCTGCTTATATTGCTTGTTGCCGATGATGTCGCGCCATTCCTCTGGGTCGTTGTTGCCGCTGGTCATCACGCACTTCACCTTTTCGGTCCACGCTGGGCGCAGTTCCAGCAGCCTTTTGTATATCTTGATGGCAATCGGACGGCTGTACGCCACTATCATAGCCTTGCCCGTCAGTTCCTGCTCACGGTAGTTCTCATAGTGTTGCAGTATGTCCTTCACCAACGAATCGATGGTGCTGTCCGCACCCAGCAGTTCTTCCAAGTGAGAAAGCTCGTGCTTGCTTTTCTCCACCTGCCCAGCATCTGCTCCTTCTGCCTCCAGCACTTCATATTCCTTGTCAATCAGCTGAAGCGTCTCATCGTCCAATGCCAAGTTCACGACTCGGCTCTCATAATACACAGGCACGGTGGCATGGTCGAGCACGCTTTGCGTCATGTCATACACGTCGATGCAGTCGCCAAACACCTCAACGGTGTTCCTGTCTTTCAGTGCCACGGGTGTTCCAGTAAAGCCGATGAACGAGGCATGGGGCAGTGAATCGTGAATCAGTCGAGCGGTTCCCACACTAATTTTTCCCGTCTCTGGGTTCACCTTCTCCTCGAATCCGTATTGTCCACGGTGCGCCTCGTCGCTCATCACGATGATGTTCCGTCGGTCCGATAGCGGTGCATCGTAGTCCTCGAACTTCTGCATCGTCGTGAAGATGATGCCATTGGCATTGCGTCCTTCCAGCAGTTCGCGCAGATGCTGGCGAGTGGTGGCTTGCACAGGCACTTGCCGCAGGAAGTCCTTACACTTGGCAAACTGGCTGTAGAGCTGGTTGTCGAGGTCGTTGCGGTCGGTGATGACCACGATGGTAGGTTGCGACACGGCAGATTGCAGCAGATGGGCGTAGAACACCATCGACAGCGACTTGCCACTGCCTTGCGTATGCCAGAACACACCAATCTTGCCATCGCCTGTCACGGCATTCTGCGTTCTCTGGATGGCTTTGTTCACGGCGAAATACTGATGGTAGCCCGCCAGTATCTTATAGTCCTTGCCTTCGTCCTTGCAGTAGCAAACGAAGTTCTTGATGATGTCAATGAGTCGTTCCTTGCGGAACATACCTTCGAAGAACACGTCGTAATCCACCACCTCGGTGCTCTCATACACACCGTCCTTCGACTTCCACTGCATGAATCGGTCCTCGCTCGAAGTAATCGTGCCAGCCTTCGACTCCGCCATGTCGCTCATCACGCAGAACACGTTGTAGGTGAACATCGTCGGAATCTCCTTCATGTAGTTCTTCAGTTGGCGATAGGCAGCGCTGGCGTCGGTCTCCTCCCTCGATGGCGACTTCAACTCCATCAGCACCACAGGCAGACCATTCAGGAACAGAATCAGGTCGGCGCGTTTCTTCGACTTCTCCACGTAGGTCCACTGGTTCACCAGCAGGAAGTCGTTTCGGCTCACGTCCCTGTAATCCACCAGATACACGATGTCGTTCTTCAGTTCCTTTCCGTCGTGGAAACTCACCTCAATGCCATGCTGCAAGTAGTCCATGAACAGCTCGTTGTTCTGCACCATGTTGCCAGCCTCAATGTGGAGCAGCTTCCTTTCTGCCTCGTCGAGCGCCGTCTGAGGCAAAGCCTTGTTCAGCCGTTGCATCATCGTCATCAGGCGCTCACGATACACAGGGCAGTAATAGTCCTTATCAGCAAAGCAGCTCTGTATGTCGTAGCCGCTCTCATACTCATAGCCCAATTGCTCCGAGAACAACTCTATCAGCGTCTGCTCATAATGGTCTTCGTTGTAGTCTGCCATAGTCGATATGTTTTGTTTTTTCTAGTTTTCCCTAGCCCATCCTAGTCCTCCTAGCCATCCTAGTCCCCCTAGCCCATCCTAGTCCCCCTAGCCCATCCTAGCCCTCCTAGCTCATCCCATCCTTCAGCCTCTCTATTTCCTTCTTCAGCCTCTCTATCTCTGCTTTCAGGGCGGCGATTTCGCGGTCTTTCGCCTCGATGGTGGCTCGCTGAATGTTGCGGTAGCCAAGGCGGGCGGCGGTCATGCGCTCGCGGATGCCTCCATTCTCTATGAAGTCCTTCTCCAAATACTTCTCATAGCTTATCATCATCTTGTCGGTGAAGTGGCAAAGGCTGAGCGCCACGTTCGACATCTCTTCGTCTGTCCAGCGGTTGAAGTAAGGCTGATAGTCGGCTAACTGGTTGCGATGGCGGCAGAAGTCTAACAGCTGATTGTAACGCGGATGCCCTTTTATCCATCGTGGCAGTTGGTGCGACAACAGGTAGTCTTCGTAGTCCTCGCGCAGTTCCTTCAGCGAGGCGCGAGCCACATTGATGAGCTTGATTTCCAGTTCCATCGAAGTGACGCCGTCGGCCATTCCCTCCACAATGTTTTGCTTGCCCGAACGGGCTGCCTGCACCATCTGGTCAACGGTGCGGTCGCCATACTTGGGCAGAAACCGCTGACAGAACACGTAGGTCAGCTGATAGAGCACCACGGTTTTCTGGTAGAAATGCAACGTCTCCCAGTTCTTCTCACACCGCAGCACGGTGTCTATCATGGCAGCGGATTCCAATGCACTATTCTTATTTGGACGAGGAGCTTCCATAATTCTTATACGCTTATATCATTGATTTTTAATTCACCCGACATCAAACGAGGAAGAAGGGTGTCGCGAAGAGAGGAAAGGCGACGGGATTCATCCTCCAAAATCTCTTGTTTCTTAAATATCGGCTTCATCAATTCCTCAAAATTATGAAGAACTATCGTTGTAGGAACAATTGCAGGCAGAGATTTCATCAAAGAACCTGATGCTTCCTTAAAAGTAGAGCCTGTTGCTTTGTTTTCAATTTCAGAAGTGGAAAACTTCAAGAAATAATAGATGAAAGCTGTACCTGCTAATTTAGGCACAACAGATTTAAAGCCTTGATTAGTGCATATATCATTCTTGGCAATAGTGATATAGCCGATAGGAGCTCTTGAACTAAACAAAACGCTTCCCTTAGGCATTATCTTTGCACTGCAACTATCATAACCTTCTTGAGTAATATCATTTTCTCCCTTAGCCGTAAACTTGCAATTTGAAACGGATAAATCCTTGGGAGTCAACCACGCTATCCCATTTTTAGTATAATAATGAGCTTTAGCTTTAGAGGGGGTACTTCCACCAACAATTTCTCCTAATTCACTCAGCGTTCCAACTCTCCACCCTTTAGGAATCATTCCAAGTTCAGATTCCACAAATTCTCCATGCTTAAACGGCTCGAAGTCAACAAACCAAGACTTAAACAATGCCTGTGCCTGCTGCTCTAAATTATCATTTATCCGCCTATTCACCTCGATTTTATCATCAAGGGAATGGAGAATTCCCATTACTTTTTTTTGTACTTCCATTTGTGGGACAGGTACGCATACTTCTTTAAAAGTAGATGTAGGCCTTGCTAATGCAGGAACTCCGACTTGAGAAGCATTCATCATAATACGATGTTGCCCCAAACGTGTATGGAAGAAATAGACTAAGAAGTCAGGTCTTATAAATTCTTTCTTAAGTTTAAGTCTGAATTGACTTTGCGAGATTACATATTGCTCGAACTTTGAATCTTCTGGAATATAAACAATCTGCCCAAGAGTTCCACGATGTGTTATTACGACATCACCTCTATGGGCATTTGCTTTGCCCAAACTATCAGCCTTCTCCTGAGATACATAATTAAACGAATCTTCATTCAGTTTAAACCCTTGTAGATTTGAGCCATTAAGCACAGGTACACCAAAGTCGATAAAATTATCAACCTTAATGTTAGAGCCGAAAGGTCCCATTGATATTTCGTCTATGACATCAGATATCTTATATTCTTTCCACTCTTCCATATCAATCCTCTTTATGTTGTAAGCGGAAGAACTCTTTCTGCTGTTCAATCTCGTGCCGTAACTCCTCTTCTGTAGGCATATACGTCATGTATTTCGCTGCAAAGAGTTGGTCACTATCATTTAGAACAGAATAGCGGGCAATTGTATTGTCGGTATCTGTACAAAGCAAAACGCCTATGGTAGGCTGGTCATCTTCACCTTTTACAAGATCATCGTACATACGAACATACATGTCTAGTTGTCCTATATCCTGATGAGTAAGGCGGTGTGTCTTCAATTCAAAGATGACAAAGCGTTTCATCTTGAAATTGTAAAACACCAGATCTATGTAGAAGTCTGAGGTCTGTGTTACAATATGTTGTTGACGTTCTACAAAAGCAAAGCCACGTCCTAATTCCAATATGAATTTCTCAAGATTATCTATTAAAGCTTGTTCCAGTTCCGACTCAGAATAAGCGGAATTGCGACGAAATCCCATAAACTCAGCCACTACGGGATTTTTGATGTATTCCAGCGGGGTTTTGTCAGATGTTGTCTGTAGTTCTTCCGCATTGGCAGGAAGTTGAGCAGCCAAACGACGCTCAAAGTACTGAGATGAGACATTTCTATCAAGTTCACGTACACTCCACATGCCTTTTGAAGCATTCTCCAAATACCAAAATCTGGCTTCTGCGTTTGTGACCGACAGAACTCTACGCACATGAGACCATTCAAGATTGTGAACACATGTGTTCACTTTTTCAGGGTCGGGAAAAAGCAGGTAGAATTTTTTGTAGTAATCAAGATTTCGTTTGCTATAACTCCTGCCATAAATAGGAATCAGGCCATCCGAGAGATTCTTCATAAGCCTTGTGCCATAAGCAGCTCTCTTCTGTCCCCTTTGTTCTTCTTCTACGATACGTCTTCCTACATTCCAATATGTGGCAATAGCAATCTGATTTACATTAGCATAAGCCTGCTGGCGGCCTTGTTCAATGATTGAACAAACATCTCGGAACAGCACTTTCTCTTGCTGATCCAACTTAATAATTTTATCTTTGTCCTCTTCCATAAATGAGAAGTTATATTATTGTTAGTTGGTCACCAAACTGGTGACTAATTAGACCAACAGACTATCGGCTTTCTTCTTTTGTTATTCTTCTTTATTATCGTCAGGCAGCAAATAATCGCTGGCCTTGGCATTGGAAATGATAGAACGTCCCAACTTGCTCTCCAATTGGTTTCGAGCCGCTTTTGCTACGCTCCCCCCATCCTTTGCTACTTGGGTCTGTGCGTTGAAGCCTTTTGGGTCACGTTGTTTGGATAATTCTGTGGTAGAGGCTTCAGCCAGAATGTTGAGAGCAATTTCCAGATTAGTCATGTTATCGCGTAGGCTCTCCTTCTTCAATCCCTTGAAGCGCTTATATTGCTTGGTTGTGAAACCACTCCACTCACGGGTAATAATGTCTGTGAGCGAAGCATACTCCAATCCTTCTTGAACACCTGTGCGTTTCCACTCGTCAGTCAGTTCTTTGCGCACTTCTATACTTTTGATGCGTTGGTTAATCCATGCATCACTATATCCCAACCGCTTGTAGTCAATGATGGCTTGGTCAATGTTGAGCTCTGGGTCTTGCATCTGGTCGATACGCTGACTGGCTACCTGTGCCATCCATTGTTTAAAAGGTTCTGCCTTGGGAGAAGGAATAGACTGAATGATACGGAAAAGTTGTTCTATATCAGCCACATCCGTCAAGCGCATCTTGCCGTCAGCAGCACGCATTTTCAAAGCGTGACAATTTGTCACGGTTTCATTTCCCTCTTTCTTTAATCGTTGTTTTAACTTACGCCAATATGCTGTCGGATCCTTACTATCAGTAAGAACCTCACATACATCTACTATAGAGAAGTACCACTTCTCTTGCTCATCGTCCCAAACAGTTCGTACTTTGCGCTCCTGAAAGAGCTGTATTGCTTCTTTTTTAGTCATATCAGTTCTATTTGACAAATGAATTTCTTATGTGATTTCTTTGCTTCAATTTCGTCAATGGCATAATATCCTCAGATTTTCCACTCATTGCGTGGAAAAAAGATATGATTGTGAACACACGTGTTCACTTTTTAGGGGTCAGGAAAAAGCAATATGCACGTTGCTATCATTTCCATTTCCATCTTTAAAGTTCATAGCCGATGCTTCCTAATTGCTTGCGGATTTCGTCCTCCAGTTGATGGCTTTGCTCAAAGAGAGCTTTTAACTCGGTGGTGAGGCGGTTCATCTTTTCCTCAAAAGCTTCGCCATCGTCCTCTTGCTCGGCAATGCCTACGTAGCGACCTGGGGTGAGGATGAAGTCCTGAGCAGCGATGTCGTCGAGCGACTTCACGGCGCAGTAGCCTTTCTCGTCTTCGAGCGTGCCATTGCGATAGTCGGTGAAAGTCTGGGCAATGCGGTTGATGTCGTCCTCAGTAAGTTCGCGCAGTTTGCGTGTCACCATCGTACCCATGTTGCGGGCATCGACGAAAACGACCTTGCCTGGCTGCGACTTCTGACGACTCAGGAACCAAAGGCAGACAGGGATGCCCGTGCTGTAGAACAACTGGCTGGGAAGTGCCACGATGCCCTCCACGAGGTCGGCTTGCAGAATGTTCTTGCGGATGTCGCCCTCGCCACCCGTCTGACTGCTCAATGAACCATTAGCAAGCACCATACCGATGCGTCCCGAGGGAGAGAGGTGACTAATCATGTGCTCCAACCAAGCGAAGTTGGCATTGCCCTGTGGCGGGATGCCATAGCGCCAGCGCACATCCTCCTGCAAGCGGTCGGCTCCCCAGTCGCTCATGTTGAACGGTGGATTCGCCATCACGAAGTCTGCCTTCAGCGTAGGGTGTTGGTCATCGAAGAAAGTATCGGCATTCTTATCGCCCAAGTTGGCTTCAATACCGCGGATGGCAAGGTTCATCATCGCCATCTTACGGGTGTTGGCATTGATTTCCTGTCCGAAGATACTCAGGTTCTTGATGTCGCCCTGATGGTGGCGCACGAAGTCGGCACTCTGCACAAACATACCACCGCTACCCATGGCAGGGTCGTAGCAGCGACCTTTGTAAGGCTGCAACACGGCAACGATGGTGCGAACAATGCAGCTCGGCGTGTAGAACTCACCAGCATTCTTGCCCTCGAGCGAGGCGAATTTCGACAGACAGTATTCGTAGGTGCGTCCCAAGAGGTCCTTGTTCTCCTCCTGCTTTCCCAATTCGATGGTATTGGTGAAGAGGTCCACCACGTCGCCCAAGCGGCGCTTGTCCAGTTCGGGACGGGCAAAATTCTTGGGCAGGATTCCCTTCAGGCGGTCGTTCTCCTTCTCAATCTCCATCATGGCATTGTCGATGACCTTACCAATCTCGGGCGTGTGAGCAGCCTCGGCAATCACATTCCAACGTGCATCGGCTGGCACATAGAAAATGTTTTCCGACGTGTATTCGTCCTTGTCCTCCTCGAAACCGTCACCCTCATCCACCAACTGCTGATGCTTCACGTCGAAACAATCGGAGATATACTTCAGGAAGATAAGCCCCAACACCACATTCTTATACTCCGCAGCATCAATAGAGCCACGGAGCAAGTCGGCTGCCTTCCAAATCTTATCCTCAAAACCGAGGTCTGCTGTATTATTTTTCTTTGCCATATTCTTTAGGTAGGTTCTACAAATTATGTCGGATTGATTTTTGAACCTTTAGCTCGGCGAAGCCAATTGATTTGATTGGATTTTTGTCAGTTTTTGAGGGCGCATAGCGAGCTATGTAACCGAGAAAAGTGGCAAAAAGACTTCAAATCAAACAAAAAGCAACCGAATTGAAATGATTTTTAATTGGTAGTGAACTAAAACAGAATTTTTAGAACCTACCTTTAGTTAGGTTTTACTCTGTGAATGCCATCTTATCATGGCTACAAATTTACATATTTTCTTTCGAATATCAATTATTATCATCATGATTTGCACTTTTTGTGGCTCGTTTTTACGGCGCACGTGTGGATTGACTGAAGCGCATGTGGGGACTTTCTGAGGCGCATGTGTGGATTGACTGAACCGTTCCTTTGGATTCAACTAGTTGCCGAAGGCTCGTCATCGACTTGGCGAGCCTTCGGCGTTGCGATAACGAAGGCTCGCCATGTAAACGTTGAGGGCTCGACGTTTCAGTAAAATCGCAGGAAACGTTCAGTTTCACCAATGGAAAGATTGGCATTCGTCGAACGAAAGCTTCAGTAAAATCAAAGGAACTGAGTTCGCCCGATGCCAGAGATAGTTTTTCGAATCATGGTGTTATTTGCGTTTTTCCACCTCCTTTATGGTATAATTTGACATTCTGCCATCAAAAACTTGCTGAAATGATTTGCAATACAAAATAATTCTGTAACTTTGCCCTCGATGATGATGGCGATTATTGTTCGTAATTCAGCACAATAAAGTGACAACGATTTTCGCTAACCACCATAATTTTCAGACAGTTGTATTTCGTCGAACTCACATTATTAACTACTAATACCATTAACATTATGAAGAAAAGATTGATGACACTTCTTGCAGCTACGACACTGTTGCTGTCGAGTTGCTTCGGACCAGGAATGGGAACTCAAAACAACACCAACTCTACGGGCAATATCCTGAGCAGTGTGCTTGGCAGTGTATTGGGCAGTGTGTTGTTCGGTGGTTCCACATTCGACCAGTCGGGCCTTCTTGGTAGCTGGAACTACAATGCACCAGGTGCAGCCTTTACCACCCAACAGGCGCTGACAAATGCTGGAGGTACTGCCGCAATTACCAACATGGCTTCGTCGCTGGCAAGCAACTACAGCAACATCGGTATCAATAGAAACAACACTTCTTTCTCGTTCCAAGAAGGTAACAAGTTCTCGGCTAAGGTGAATGGCATCCCATTCAGCGGAACCTATACTTATAACCCTGAGAACGGTGAGATTGCCCTCAAGACAGGTAAAGAGACCATTAAGGGCAACGTGACAAAAACCGAGAAAGGAATGGGGCTGATGTTTGACTCCAAGCAGATGGCAAACATCCTTCAGAAAGAAGGAAAGGTTAGCAACACAACTGCTGTTCAGTCAGTCAGCAAACTCGCCAAAACCGCCAACGGTGCCCGCGTCGGCTTCGAACTTACAAAATAAGAGAACGCACAGAGGAAGTAACGAATAACAAAAGTTTCGCAAGTGATTATTTTAACCACAGATTTCACAGATTAAACGGATTATTCCGCCTCCTCGGCGGGATTTCTGAAGGAATTACACAGATTTGGCTTCGCACTTGCTTTTAGCAAGTTGCCCTACGGGCGAGCTAAAGGTTCTCAAAGCAGTGCAGGGCTTTCTCATCTGTAAAATCAGAAAAAATCCGTGTAATGGCAAATCCATTTACAATAATTGCATATAAACATAGCGAAGGCGGGTGGAATGAATCACCCGCCTTCGCTATGTTTTATATGCAGAAGAAAATTTATCTCGTTTTTCCTGTATAGACGTATTTGTAGTTTTGCTGGATGATGGCGTTGAGGAGGGAAGAACCGCCATTGCTGTTGCTACCCATAAAGTCACCATAGACGTAGCAGAGAGGACCTTGGAGATTGGCAATGATATTTACGGTGGCAGGATTCATCTTTTTGGCACTGGAAGTGATGCTACTGCCGAAGAGGCTGTAGGCAATGCTGGTGAAGGTGTAGCAATAGCGATAGCGGTCGGTATTGCTGCTTGCCAATTGGAGTTGCGTCTGCACTTGTGTAGTCTTGGTGCTAGTGTTGCTGTTGTATGCATCTTCCACACTGGCATGGCAATCAACCCAATTCCATGCTTGTGTCATATCGCAGGAGTAGTCGGTCACAACTCCATTGTCGGGCCACCCTTCTATGATAGCACCATAAACCACATCGCGATAACCGTTGCTGCTATTGCCGTAAGGATTCTTGCTGACGATAGACAGTTTTCCACGCACGTCATCAAGGGTGTGAAAGCCTCGCACACTGCCCATGATGTAAGGTTCGCGGGCTGGATCGCTGAAGCACTCGCGGATGCTTGCACGCCATGTCTCGCTCTGGTCTGTAGAACCACTGCTTTCCTTTTGCATGATGACAGACACGGCTTCAGATGGATTGTTCTTCACAAAGTTGATGAGAATATCAATGGCATCCTTGAATTTCACACCCGTTGCCACCGAACCATGATAGATTTCGAGATTATCGAGCTGAATATCGGATACAGAATTCGATGTGTAACGTGGACGAAGGTCGAATGCACGCACACCGTTTGCCAAAAGTCCAGCAATGTCCTCTGTTTGGCACTTGGCATAATTAGCGGTATTGCTTGTGGCAGCATCGTGGGCTCCTGGAGTGGAGAGCATACTGAAATAGGTATTGCCAGGAATGGTACTCATCCAAAGATTGGATGCCGTGGTAGAGGTGAAGGACAGGTCGTTAGCTTTTCCTACTTGGATGTTGGTAAATGTCTGGCTGTAAAATTTACCATCGGAGGTTCTTACCGTCACCATCACACCTTTAGCCAACGGCACAGGGAGAAGATAGGCAATGTAGGTGCCTGCATCGTTGCCCTGAACAGTCACGACATCACTCTGTTGATTGGTGGCATAGGTCAATACATCACCTTCTGAGTAGATGAAGCTTGCGTCGTTGCCCTGTCGCATGATGGTTACAGGTCCTGCAATTGGGCTCTTGTCGATTGCATAGACACTCACGCTCTCCACATTCGTGAGACTACCTGTCGAAATATTGAGACGAGTCAACCACGGGTCGAGGTTGGTGTAGTGAGAGGTGACATTCTCATCCGTCAGACTACACACTGCCGATTTGACCATATAGCCCGAACCTTCAGCATTTTCCGCTGCTTGTTGCCTTGCATAGACCATAGCATCGATGTCGGCATACTGGTAAGTGTTATCCACCACGCTTGGTGTCAGCCCCGAGAGTATGGTATTGACCAGAGCCACCACATCGGCTACATCGATTCCTCCTTCGGCATTCACATTAGCCAGCAGGGGATTGAAATATGCGTTCTGATTGAGGATGATATTCACGAGAGCCACCACGTCGGATATGTTCAACTGCTTGTCGTTATTGACATCACCAACGATATATCTCAGGTTGGCTATGAGGTCATCATACGATTCGATTTTCACTTCATCAACAAAGAGTTTAGGTGTACCTGCAGAACCCACATTTCCACTGTTGTAACCCAGATGAATCTTGCCCGAAGTGGCAGAATTGAGCAAAAGACGGATGACTCCGTTAGTCCATACGCCACTTGGATATTTGAGGTTATCATAGTGGGTGGTACCGTTTTGCTCCACGAAACCGAAAGTGCTTTCATAGTTATCGGTCATGTTCGTGCCGGCATTATAGACCTTATAGGAAATGAGATAGCGTCCTGCAGGCAGGGTAAGATTCTGAGAGTAGCCAACAGCATTGGTCCAACAGCTCGCCAATCCAAGTGCACCACCTGAGGTGTTCGAGTCGGGACCAACAGCAGGAACAATGTAGGTTGAGCCTGCCAATCCTAAATCTGAACCATAACGGAACGCCCCTCCAGCCTTGGCATCGCCTGTGGCATCGGGAACCCATCCCGTGACGGGTTGGCAACTGGAGATTCCTCCATTAGCTGGAGCATCTTTGGCATAGGTATAAACATGGGATTTGACGAAATCGGTTTCCGTGTCAAAACCAGCATTCGTCAGATACTGAGAGGCGACAACGGACTGTGCTGAGAGGCATGTCGCCTTCAACAACACAAGGCATAAAAAAGATAGTAGAGGTTTCATAAAAAATGAAGAATGAAGAATGTAGAATGAAGAATTATTGAAATGCCCCCTCCCGACCTCCCCGAGGGGAGGTGAACGTGAAGAGTGGAGAGTGAAGTGTGAAGCGATGCCATCTGGATGGCTTCCCTCACCCTCGGGGGAGATGGTAGGGGGCTATTTCCCTCGGAGGAGAAGGTGGGGGCTATTTACTTTTGAAATCCCATTCCTCTGAGCGTGTCGAGGAAAGAGCGGAGGGACGGAGCAGTGCCGTAGTTCTCTTCATGCACCACTTGCATGAGGCGTTCTTTCCTGTCGATGGTACGACGGAGGAAGGAGAGGATGTCCTGACGGGCAAAGGGATTGTCGTAGATGAGCGCAATGACGTGGTCGGCTCCATCATAGATGTGTTGAGAATAAGGCACTTCCATTGCCTTGAGCTGAGGAATATAGTATTCGGGACCGAAGGCAGCGAAGAGTTTGCCCATCGCCATCTTACCGTATGGCACCAACTGGTCGCGCGTGCCGTGGAAATCGATAAACATGCATGGCTTGCGTTCCCAAGTGAGGGTGTCGGTTCCCATCATCCAAATGCCTCCTGCACATGGCACGATGGCACGATAGTTGAAGGATTCAGGGAGACGACCAGCCACCAAAGGATGACGATTGCAAATGAGATACTCAGCAGTGGCGGTGTTGATGGCTCCTGCACTGCTTCCGCATGCCACAAAACGGGCTGTGTCGAGTTCCCATTCGTCAGCTTTCTGGATGAGGAAGGAAGTGGCATCAACGAGGTCCTCGATTCCCATGGTAATTGCCTTGGCATAGGATTCACCAAAATTCGATGCATCGATTTTCACTCCACTGTCCTCGATTTGCTTGATGCCCAAACGGTAGTCGATACCCACCGCCACGAAACCATGCTGAGCGAAATCGGTGAGCATCGCCTTGCCAACTTCGCGCGACCCGTGTTTCCACGAGCCCCCGAAGGAGAAAATCATGACGGGACGGGTGCCTTCATACTGATAGGTGGAATCCACAAAGACATCGAGTTTGAGTTCCTGACCGTCTTTCTCTGCGTAAGTGTAAGTTGTAACTGTCACATCATCAGCTGCCAAAGCTTTTTGGCTCATGCAGCAAAGAAATGAGAGCAACAGGCAACGGAAAAAAGGAAAAAGTAATTTGTCCATCATATATGAAGGTTTATGTAAAAAAAGAGAGAATCAGTTATGCGATGCAAAACTACGAAATATTGATAAATTAAGAAAAAAATCAATAATACATTTTTGTCATGTCGTAGAATTTCTTCAAACGTACTGGATTGGAAGAGAAGAAATTGCGGGCATGAGAGGAGGACACGCCATCGGTAGAAGGACGATGCTTAGTGAGTCGAGTGACACGTATCACACACATCACACCTCGTGCCTTTCCTTCTTTTTGCACAGAAGCAAACGAGGTGCTTGGCATGAGTGCCATGCAGTAGAGACCGAGGTCGAGCCATACCGTCTGGTCTTGGATGGTTCGCCATTCCTGACGGTCATAATTCTCAGGCGTACCCGTTTTGGAGAAGAGTACCAAGCCCTTGTTTAATTCTTCAACTCGATGATTCATCGGCGTGAGGAGATTCGGAGAATGACTTTGCGCGTATTGCAATTCGTTGAGAAAACGGTTCCACACTTGGTTCGACTGCTGTGGATGCTCAAAGCGTTGCGTGAGGAGTGGTTGTTCCTCATCCATACGAATGAGAGATGCACGCACAGCTCGCTTGGTGAGCATTCGGGTCCATGCCTCTGCCAACTTCACGCAGTTCCACTCATTGCTTCCTTGACCCAAGACCCACGGCACGAGATTCGCCCGCAAAGTATGGGGTTTGTCGTGCAGATGGTCGTAGTACATCACCGTTGGGTCGGGATTCACAAGGTCAAGACCCAGTTGGTCGGCTTCCTCCAATCGAAGTCCTCGCCAAATGTAGTGGAGCATATTTTCGTTTTCCTCATCATAGAAAGCATCGTAGGACTTCACATCGTAGAGTCGGTCGATGTTTTGGAAAAGCGGAAGGCTGGTCCAGTTCATCTGGTCGGTATTGGACTGAAGATGGAGACGACTGGTGAATGGAGCGTAGTTACCAAAATGGTATGTGCTGGCTACACCGCTTTCGTTCATCATACTTAGCACGGTAAGAGCCACTGGATAGACATCATCGGACTTCGCCAAGAAATCGCCCATGCGCTGAGAACCATTCCAGAAGCCTGGTGCCTTGAGTGACCAAGCATCGATTTCCGTTCCGTAGAAAGAGGCATGAGAAAGTGGAGCGTGAAGCGTGGAGCGTGAAGCGGCATCATTGGGAAGCAGGCGATATTTTCCCACGGTATTGAGGTCGATGAGCGAAGGGGTGGTCTGCACGGCAGCGAGTGCAAGCAGTGGTTTGAAGGTGGAGCCCACGTAGCGACGCATCAGGGCCGGATTCTTTCGACTGGCAGCTATCTCCTCGCTGATGCCGCGGTTGGCACTGCAATAAAACGGTGCCGCAATGACATTGCCTGTTGCCATATCCATGACGGTGAGCGACATTTCCCAAATATCGTCGGACTTGGCAAAAGACTGAGGCATCAGTACAGTTTCGCAATAGCGTTGCATCTCGCGTTCGAACTCGAGTGAAAGCATCGGGTCAACGGTCAGTTGGACAGTGTCCTTGAATGTGGAATTCCGCAGTGTGCTCGAAAGCCCTGTCACCATCTGCTGAGTGAACAAGTCTATGAAGCCTTTATCGAGAAAGAAGCGCGACTTACCACTATTGGAATTGACCAACAGGGAGAGATTGAGCATGGGATTATGATGGGACACCACAAACTCGTTTTGCTTCTCACCCGTTCTGTTGGTAATAATGAGTTTGAGGTCATTCTGGAACGGCACGATTTCTCCCTTTGCACCTGCTTCAGTGGAATGGATATCGACAGTGTTGCCCACACTATCGACTACATGACAATGCACTCCTCCTTCCACTTTCACCCTCAACTGATTAGCGGATAGATATTCCAGTTTCAGAGCCTTACCGTGGTCGCCGAGATTGACAATCAACATGGTGTTTTGCTGATTGTATTCTTGGAAGCAAGTATAATAGTCCACCTCCCGATTCATCCGCATAAACTTGCGCTGGCTTTTATCAGCCGTGACAATGAAATTGCCTTGAGCATGAGATGCCATGCGGATAGGCATCATGTTCTTGCCCCAGACGATGAAGCAATGCTTACTTTCAGGGAAGAGTGAATTGTCGGCAGCCATGATGGTTCCCTGCCAAGGGTCCTTTTCGAGCGCCACACGGAACATAGACGGAACGAGTTCGATGCTCTTCACATCGAGACTGTCCTTTTCGAACTTGATGTTGAAGATGCGCGTGCCCATGTTCTGACGCTGTTTCATGAGCAAATTAGGAAGCACGCTATTGTTGAAGAACTTCCGTTGCGATTCGTTCATGAAAGCATCCGTGTGAATATCCACAAGGCGGAGGTCGGACACGCGTCCACCCATGCCTTCCTTATAATTCTCAGGGAAGGCAAAGGTGAAAGGAGCATATTTGAGATTCAGTTCCTCCAAAGATTTTGGTGCCTTGTTGGTACGCTCTTTGGCATCGTTCAACAGCTCTCGAAACAATTTGTTGGCATTGCCAATGAAGCCTGCTTCAGATTCAGGCGTATAGACATCCGACTTGGCATCTCTGCCAAACTGCGTACACCCCTTGAAGCAGGTGGCAACAAGAACAAATGCAGCCAGCAATGCTGCTGACCAAAGGAAATAAGCCTTATATTTTGAGGACCATTTGCGGTCGATTTTCGACTGAGTCACGATAGGAGATTTACGGATTTAAAGATTTTCGATTTACAGATTTTATTTTCCTGTACGTGGTTTCGTATTGGTAGGTTTAATAGCCGTAGATTCTTCAGCAGATTTTGAAGTGGAAGACGCATTGACATTGGCATTAGCATTTGCCTTGACCTGTTTCAATGAATCTTGTGAGGCTTTCAATTTTTTCAGACTATCGGCCTTTATACTGTCGGAAAGATTGACGACGGAATCCGTTTTCAGTGAATCATTCTTCAACGTGTCAATGCCCACGGGAGCATCTTCCTTATGGGTTTGCCCTGTTTGAGAAATCCAATTAGCGCCAAAGTAAATCCCCCCTGCCAAAGCTAACGCTAATGCAGACGCCAAAGCCAACTTCCCACGATTGAATCTCAATGCATTTTTCCAATAAAGCGAACTCAATTCACCCGCAGGAATGTTGTGCTCATTCAGTGCATTGAGCAGAGGTTTTGTAGCCGTGTGCAATTGCGAAAGCTTGTTACGGTACGCCTTAACGTCTCTTGCATTGTGCTTATAGGCAACAAGGAATTTTTCATGAAGTTCCTTCAGTTCCGTTTTCTCCAAATTCGAGAATTTCGTCAACACATATTTACGTGCGTAATCCACTCGCTTATCCGTCTTGCACAAATCCATCACCGACTTTAGATACTGGCTGTCCAAAACCTTCTGATTACCAAACCAAGTGCGAAGATAGTTCACAGAATATTCTTCGAAAAGGTCGTTGAGCAAGGTCTTAGGCAAGTCGTTTTCGCACTTCTCCACCTCATAATAAAGATGTCCGAAATCCACAAACTTCACGTTCTTAGGGCATACCGTTTCGAGTAGTTCTGGATTATTCTGGAAAGCAGCAAAATAATCAGGGTCGAAAGGCGTTGCCATCACAGCACTAATGAGCTTGCTCACGTTGTTTGGCATCTTTTCACCAGTGATTTGATGAACAAATTTCTCCACTTCACGGGTTTTCTTGTTCTGCTGCTCGTAGAAACGAACATGGGCAAAGAGCGTGCTGAAACTTTTCTGATAGAGTCCCTTATCATGGAGAAGTTGCAAAAGGTTGAGATTCAGCAACTCCATATTCTTGCCAAACATCTCGCTCGGAATCTTCGAGAGACTCATGCCCTCACATACCTGATAGATAATATAGTTCATGCGATAGACGGACTCTTGCCACACAGTCATCCCTTCCGAATGCCTGAACTCGTCCATCAATTCGCAGAACAGTTTCATATTGTTCTTCTGAAGATAATCAAGCAAACTGCGCTGTTCTATCGTCGTCAATCCATTCTCAAATACACAGCGTAAATCCTTCCTACTGAAATAGAGTGGAAGCACCTTTTCACGAAGCACCTGTTTGTCCTCCCCACTCATCACACCTTTGAACTTATGATAAATGTCGGAACTGAGTGTTTGGATGTCCCAATGCTTGCTGTCTAACGTAAGCAATTGCTGGGCATTCTTCACACCACCATTCTTCACCACGTTCGCTATCATGTCGAGCGATTTCCAGTCCGTAGCTTTGAGCTCCGACTTCAAGCCTGGATAGACCGACAACACATCCTTCATCTGCACAGCAGGAAACACTGTGCCACGGAGTGTTTCACGGATGATGAAAGCACCCACTTCCTTGTTTCGATATGCCGCAGCCCCACCTCGATACGTGGCAGACATGACCACTGCATCCGACTGCGAAAGTGCACCCTCAGATGCCAAGATGCGATCCACATGGCGAGGAATCAAACTGAAATGCTTACACACATCGCCTATGCTTCTGGCATGGGTCTTTCCCAAGAAAGCATCGAGCAAAGGACTTACCTCCTGCAAACGTCTTTCATCGGCATCGAAATGCTCCTCCACCTGTGTAATGATTTTCAGTTGCTCGCCCTGCCAATCCATCAAGATGTTGTTGCCCGCTTCCACATTCCATTCATTGACAGAGTCATTGTGGAGCACCACAAGAAAATCCCTGAACTGGGGCGTAGAAGGCAAATTGCTCGAACTGGCGGAGAAGATGAACGACAGGAATTTTCGCATCTGATAAGGCAAAAGGTCGATAGCCGAGAGCAACACCTTCAACTTCCTCGATTTCCGAAGTTCATCCCCATAGTAGTTCTCATCGTTGCCCAAATGAATGAACAAACGCTTGTTGTGGACAATGGTATGAACCAAATACCGATAGAGCAACTGAACATCAGCGTTCTGCAAAGGAGATTCACCATCAGCCACTTCCGTCTCTGCACTCTTTCCCCATGCTGTTTCACGATAAGGATGGAGTTTATCGAGTGCCGGAAGCACAGGCAAAAAATGATATTTGATTTTGGAGAATTCGGCATCACTCAACTCATACACCACTCGCATATTGTACTCACGCCCCTGCTCTGGAAACTTCGTAAAACTGCCCTGACCGTGGAAGAAAGTGCGGAGCCCTTCCACATTACCATATTGCGTCCAAAGCATCGATTTCTCAGCGGAAAGGAAATGAGCAAAGGTGTTGCCAAGGGATTCCACCTGACTCGACAGTCCCTGACTATATGCCAAAACGCCATCGCCCACAGTCGTCGTGAGAGAGCCAAACACCTGATAATTGATATTGAGTTTCATTGTATTTCTGATTATGGATGTTTATTTATTGGTCTCTACAAAGTTGAGCAAAGTGCCTAAAGCATCATACTCTTCCTTCACAGGGAGATTCATCTTTTCAAGAATATCCGAAGCCAGCTGGAGAGTACCAAAACACACTCTGTATTCAGGATTCTTTGCCTGTCCCTTGAAGAGCGTAGGCTGCTGTTCGTCCTGCTGATCGATATTGAATTCATCATCAATAGGAGTGGCTGTGAAATAAACATGAGCAAGGAGTCGGTCGAGCATCATACTCACGTCCTCATCACTCTCCAGCGGCAGCACATTCTTGATATCCATGAATTTCTTCACTTGATTCTGCACATAGAGTTGGAGCGGCAGGTCACCACTCACGCTGTAGTGTTCTGCATCGATGAAATATTTCTGCCAGCAATTCTCCAGATTCATCAAATCATCGAACAGCATGTCCTTCACCTGTTCCTCCAAATCCTTGCTTGAGAGGTATTCGCTCAGTTCATCCTTATTGTTGATATATTTCCTCACGGCATGTGGACCCACCTCTCCTTGACTCTCAAAGAAATGCTTCTTGAAGAGCAAGAGGAAATAGGAATACACCAAGTTGAGGTCTCGACCCGAATTCTTGAAAAGCAGTTTGAAGTCATCCTGCTGCATGATGCTATCCACACCTTTGAAGGCATAGTACCATCGCTTGTTGCTCGTATGACTATCGACATAGCTCGACATGGTTTCCAATGCACGCATCATCTCCAACTGCGTGTCGGGAGCATTCATCTTGCCGACTGCTTTCACCACGTTCTTTGGCTGAACGAACTTATCACAAATCACCACGTCGGTGGCAAAATAGGTGTAGTAGTGGAAATAGAAATGGCTCTTGAACACACGGTCGAACTGCGTCTTGTAGTCCCCACCTTGGTTCACGTCGCTGAAAAGTTTGCTACCTTGCACACTGCTGATATGGTTATTGATGCCCAAGAATGCCCAAGCATCGATGATGGCTTGGATGGCTGTGTCGGTTTCAAACTCTGTGAAGTGCTCAAACAGTTCCTTCGCACTGATGGTGGTGCTCTTCTTCACCTCCCACGCACTATCTTCGAGCTCTTTCAGAATCGCTTGGGTGGAAACGAAACTACTTACTTTGTTGATATGCAGATTGTCTTCTACCTTTGTGTTTTGTTGACCACCCTCATTCTCAAGGATGTCGTCTAAATCGATACCGTCTTGAGGGTTCAGTGCCAATTCTGGAGTTGGCGTTGGTTTGGGCTTTGGTGCTTCCTCTCGGGCTTTCTGTCCCGTAAATTCCACCGTCTTTCGCACACTCTTGTCGCCTTCCTGTTGCCACGACTTCTGTAGGAAACATTTCGATTTGTTGCCTAACATCGCCGTCATGATACCCAAGAAAAGCATCAACGATTGTTTCGTCACCACTTCGCCTGGTACATCCACAAAGTCTATCATCACCTTGTGTTTCCTGTTGTCCCTATTCACGTACAGCGAAGAATACTGGTTGGTGTTTCTACAAATGAAAATCGGTGTCTTCTCCACCCCACTCTTTGCATTTTGCACATCGGCAATAAAACTGGAAATAGGGTAATGGAAAATGTCGGAATCGAAGTGATTCACTTCCTCATACCCCAATCGTTTGAGTGCCGTCACAAAGTCGGTCAGGAAATAGGTCTTTCCGCTCGAAGTGGGACCAATCACAGCCAACTTTACCTCCTTGTCACTGCAAAAGATTTTCTTTAAATTATCAAACATATTATATTGTCTTTTAGTTCCTACAACTCCAAAAAAACTTCTCTCGCTTGCCACCAGTCGGTCGAGCATCGTGGTCATCAGTTCCTGATAGCCCGAAAACTCCAACGCATCCACTTGGCAAAACATATTGGTCGGGATGAAGAATCGTTTGCTACTCGACTTCAATCTGTATCCTTTCGTTTCCTGAGCCGTCATGCTACCCAACAGCTGATTCCATCGTTCCGTATAGGCTGGCTTCAACTTGCTCAGCACCTCTTCGGACTCGCCTCTTTCGTCTCCCAATGCTCTCATCACGTCGAGCATGGAATAGAAATAGTTCTTCCGTGGCACCACATCCATCACCTCATCCACACCTGTCAGCAACACATAGGCATCCATCAATCTATCTTCAACGCTCATGCCATTACGTAGCACACGCAAGCGATGCAGCGTCATTTCATCCGTCAGGAGTTTTCGTGCATTGCACACCAATATCAACATGTCGAAGCCCTCTTGCCACTTCATCAGTTCAACATAGCTTCGAGTAGTAGCCACCTCCACATTCTGCTGCACAAAGCGTATGCAATGAGGCTGCAAGCGCCGTCGTCCTCCCTTCACGACCAGAACATCATCATCAGTCATCATCAGCGTAGGACCCACATGCTTCCCATTCCAATAGCGGGTCTGCGCCATCTGTCGGAAGACATCCACCGCTTTTTCGTATGCGCTGCCCTCTTCCCCTGGTGATACACCTAATATGTTAACCTTCAGTTCCTGCATCCTTAGTCTCTTTTACGGCATCGTCCGATGAGCACACTAATCACCAATGGCAAGAACACAACCACTCCTGCCACCAGCATACTCACATACACCGTATGCTTCGTCATTTCATCCACATCCAAACGCTGATCTTTCAGCACCTCCATCAGATAGTCCAACCCTTTCTCTCTGCGCAACTTCAGGTCGTTTGCCCAACCAAAGAAAGCATTACTCGAAGCATCAGCAGCATTGAAATTTTTCATCACCCTCGGATAAATCTCCTTGTTCAGAAATATCACATAGTAGCTATTCGACAAGCGCACCATACTGTTTTGCAAAGCCTGACAACGAAGGATAAAACCGCCCATCTCGTCAAACCCGACCTTTCCAATGCCTCCCACCTTATTCAATTCATCGCGTAGTTCCACCACCTCGCCATAATAAGAATCAATGCTATCTTTGATGGATTGGAAGTGCTCCCTATCAGCAGAACTTCTTAAGATGCGGTCTGTCACCACCGTACGAAGTTGCTCCAACTGTGCATCTTTCATGGCAAGGAATTCTCCCGCCAAGTTATCGGAATCCACAGAAATCTTTTGAATATATAGGTATTGCTGAACAAACACGTATGTGCACGGGATACTCAACCCGATATAAGCAAGCACCAAACCTATAACCACCCTGCGACGAGCAATCATCATCAGCAAGAACAACAGCACCAGCGCCACCACAATAGCTATTGCCAGCGACCATCCATGTGTCTGTTCCAACAACAGATTCATGCCGCCAGCCGTCATATACACCAAAGCCACCAAGCACACCACAATCAACACCCAGAACAAGCGTTCCCAATACGACATACCCACAAAGAAATCCTGCAAATGTCGTTTCATATTGTCGGGGTCATCCACTTCATCCAATCCCACGAAATCCAGTTCCTCCATATCCAATTCGTGCGACATCCAAGAATTGCTCACCGCATACACCAGCGTACCCAAAATGGTCCACAGAATCAGTGCATAGATAGAGAAACTCCCCCCCTGCCTATCGATAACAAAGCTCAGCATCGAAAACAACAGATAGATCAGTGGAAATACCCAATATGCCTTCAGTGCCACGAATCTCAATATGAAATTCAACATCCTCTTTTTTAATTCTTCATTCTTCATTTCTTATTCTTTTTTCCGTAAGCTTCGGTTTTGCCGAAGCCTGTCATCAATCTTCTTTTCTCATTCGTCTTTCTCAGTAAGCTTCAGTTTTGCCGAAGCTATTCATCATTTTTCATTTCTCAACGCCGTTGCTGTCATGAATGCCAGCAGGATGGCGCTTTCTAACATCTCGCCCACCGAATCCACACCGAAACCAGGATTCAATCGTCCCGTAAACGGCACCATACCGATGTACGACAGATACAGATAGACCGATGTGCCCACCCACATCAGCACAGCCAGCACCCGCCAACGCATCTGACGATGTAAGCATTTCTCGTAGTTGTAGTCGATGCTATAACTCAGCACCACCCACGCTATCACCACTAACAAGCCGAAGAACACTACATAAGCCAACCATCCGTAAGTACCAAAGAAGGCTGCCTGTATCGACACATCGTTGAGCACTACTGGCGACTGCCCTGATGAAATAGACGGATGCAGATAGTGATGCTCATTCGACAACGGATCGCGTCCATTCGTTTGATACATATAATGTCCCATCACCGTCATGAATTCCGTGTCACTCACTGCATAGCGATAGCCTGAATTACGGTATTTCTCAAATTGGGAATACATCATGAAACGGCGATTTCCACGGTTGTAGGTGACATTCTCCACGTCGAACACCACATTCAGCAACTTTGGGAACAATAGCATAAAGAGCACCGCTCCCACCATGATGACACGCACCACAACCCTTTCGCGTTCTCTCCGCTTTTTGTTCTGAGGGGTGAAATCCTCCTTTTGCGTCAAGAAATAGAACAGAATCACGCCCACCAGCAAACCGAACACATTCGTATAGTAGCCCATATCTGCCACCAAAGCACACAGCGTGATAATCACCAATGCCGACAACATCTCCGTGAAAGCCAATCCGAAGCCTTCTTCCCACGACACATGCGAAAGTGCCCAACTCAGTCCTATCACCAAACCCAAGCTAATCAAAGCCGTAGCAAAGTTGCCTGGAATCAGCCATGCCATCAGCAAGACAACCAAGGCGGGAATCATCACATAACAAAGGACATATCTCAGCAGCAACAAGAAGAAAAGTTTAGCTCCTAATGTTTCCCTTCGCGAGCGAGAACCTCCCAGTCTTTCTACCTCCTTCAATCCCGTCTGCATCCACTTCCAACTGTCCACCTTCCTCACCAATGCATCATGCCAACCTTCGATACGTTCCGTACAAATATTCGTGAATTCAGTAAAACATGTCAGTATCAGCACCACAATTGCAAGCACATTCATGAAAAGCAACGAATAGACCACACTGCGATGCAAGTCGTTCATACCCGACAACTCTGTCCATTTGAGCACATTCCAACTGAACAAATCGCTTGGCAGATAAGCCTTCAGCAATTCGCTGTTAAAACCATTGTCCATGCTTCGCAGCCCAAACCAACAAATCAAAACGCCCAGCACACTCACACCAACTGCCACCCACATTCTGGCATTCAATAGCAGATTTTGGTTCCTGCGCTCCTTCACCACATGTATCGTCAAGAAATCCCTATTCATCACTAACGACAGCGTGAACATCAGCATGAGCATCAATCCTGTAGCCACACTCACAACACCCGTCAACTTCTCAAAGTAAGGGAAGGAAAACGACAACTTCATGGCAATCAACACCTTGCATACACAATAGGCAAAGGCAATCAGTGCCATCAATCTGAAATGCTGTGGCAACAATCGTGCTTTATCACTCACTTTGCCTCGTTCCCTATTTCCTCTCACATCCACCAGCAACGGATAAGCAAAGAAGATCATCAGGAAAATCAAGAACGGAAAACATAGATAGGAAAGTGCAAACTTCCCGTCAATCATCCCCACACTCATCCGTATCTTTCCCTTTTCCGCAGTGTTCAGGTCAATCCGTTGCAGCGACGGCAACACTCTCCATCGGCTTACAATCCGTTGTTGTTGCGAACCATTGCGGAGCACAATACTGTCCGCATCCACATAGAGGTTACACAAATATTGGGTAATAGTCGAAGAGAATGGAGGCACATAAAGATTCTTGGAAATAGGGAACGAACCATCTTGCTGCACAATCGACAACACATTGAAACTATTATCCACCAGTTTCCGCAACGTATCTACTGATTCCACGTACGTAATCGGTTTCGGGAACGACACATCCAGCCCGCCTCCTTCTGCCTGACGAATCAGCACATGCCCTGCCGTCCATTCAGTCATCATCTGCACAGGCTTCATCTGGTAGTTCACACCATCAATTTCCACAGACTCATCATCCACCTTTTCCGTCTGGTAACTATAATCCGCCACATGGAAAAACTGAATTTTCAATGCGTTGGCAGGCGGATAATTCAGGGTCGTACCTGCATCTACATAGCCATGTTCCTCACCACCTTGCACCAACGTAGTCTTGCGGTCCAGAATCACCAAATGCCAATCTTCTCTCTTCGATTCCCGCCATAAGAAAGATTTCAGCTCCCGATGGTCCTTTAGCCTTTTTGGGTTGCTCAAGCGTCCTTTTTCGGTATCGTTTTCGTTATTGCGAATCTTCTCCAACACATTCCTTAGCAACACATATTTCGAGGTAACTCCTTTCAAAACCTCCTTCACATCCTTCAGTCCCAATCGCATCGGTTCCTCATCACCCACATCCACTTTCATCTCATCCTCTTTTCCCAACAAATGCAAATTCGGATTTTTTCCGTTTACCTTATAATAATAAAGGGAATCCTTCTTCACATACTCAGGATTGACCGTCCATCGGAAAGAACCATCCTTATACTCCACCTCCATATAGTTCTCTGGCACATCGGTGTAGCAAATACCTGAAGCCCCACCACCAATCGTCACCTTCTCCGTCGGTGTCTGAAATCCACTTATCGACAGCACAACGCGCCTATCGCTCCTCGTCAGCATAAACAAGCTCACAAGGATGATACCTACAACCGCCAAACCAAATATTATGTTTTTAGAAGAAGTATTCATGCTTTATTATTCATTTTTCAATTATCACCTATGATTTTTCACTTTTCACTTTTCACTTTTCATTTTTCGTTTTTTTGTAAGCTTCGGTTTTGCCGAAGCCCTTTTTTCATTCTCCGCATACACGGCAAATATACTCTGAAAAAACTATTTATAGCGCATAGACCCAATATAAAACATAGAGAGTATAGAAAGTTCCTCTATCTATCAGATACTCCCTATACTCTCTCTTTCTCCTAATCTTTCAAAGTTTATTTATTCTCTGGAGCCTTATCAATCAGTTCCATGAACTCGTCGAGTTTCGGCGTGATGATAATCTGTGTGCGGCGGTTGCGCTGCTTGCCCATGTCCGTATCATTGGTAGCGATAGGGTTATACTCGCCACGTCCACCAGCTGTGAGTCGCTTTGGTTCAACTCCATACTTGGTCTGTAGATACTGAACAACACTGGAAGCACGCATACAGGAGAGGTCCCAGTTGTTGCGAATTTCACCACGTTTGATAGGCACGTTATCCGTATTTCCCTCAATGAGCACATCATAATCCTTGTAATCAGTGATGATTTTGGCAATCTTCGAGAGTGTCTGCTCGGCGCGGCTGTTGATTTCATAAGAACCACTCTTGTAGAGCATGTTGTCGGCAAGAGAAATGTAAACCACACCCTTCAGTACCTGAACATCCACCTCCTTGAGCTCATCGTTCGACAATGAACGGGTGAGGTTGTTCGTAAGCACCATGTTGAGTGAATCGCTCTTCGACTTCACCTCCACCAAATGACGGATGTACTGATTCGACTCGTTGATTTGGTCCACAAGTTTATCAATAGAAATGTTGTTCTGAGAAGCATTGGCAACGCTTTGGTCGAGTGTTTTCTGCAAACGAGCGTATGCTTTCTTCTGGTCTGCAAGCTCTTTCTTTTGTGCAGCGAGTTGTTCCTCAAGCGAGGTCACACGGGTTTGGGAAGCAGCAAGTTGCTCCTTCGCATTCTGGAAGTTAGTGGTCAATTCGCGGTTTTCGTTTTGGCAAGCCACCAATTCCTTCTTGCTCCCACAACTCGTGGTGAGCACTGCTCCAGCAAGGAGCATCATCATAAATACATTCTTTTTCATATAACAATAACCTTATTATTATTTACAACAAAATCAAAACCATCCATATTTCTGTAATGATTGCAAATTTAGATATAATCCACGAAATGCACAAGCTTTTGAGCAACAAATATTGATACAACCCTCCTGCACCCAGAGGGGGAAAGAAACCATCCGTATGGCATGCTTTAGCCCTTTGCCCAAGGAAAAGAGAACGAAAAACTGCAAAAAACAATGATTTTGCAGTGAAAATTGATGGTTATGCGACAGATTTGAACGATGTTTGCGGAATTTGTCGTAAAAAGCGGGGTATGTCGTAAACATTTGAGAGGAAAAAGAATGATTTTTTTGACCACATGTATTTTTTGCCATAACTTTGCAGCGTCAAACAAAAAAAACAAGTTTAAAGACGAAAAAACAAAATTAATATTAATAACAAAAAACAATTAAAAAAAAGAACGATTATGAAGAAGTTAATGATGATCGCCGCAATGGCAGTAGCAACATTAAGTGCAAACGCACAGACAGAACCAGGTACATTCTCTATCATTCCTCGTATTGGTGGAACAGGTTCATTGTTCACAAAAGCTCCTCAACCAACCTTTGCTGTTCCTGGTGATTTCGACAAGAGCGCAAGAGGTGGAAATTTCACTGGAGTTGACTTTGAGTATAGAATAGCTAAGCAATTCAGTATGTCAGCAGGTGTGAACTTCTCAGATCAAGGTATGGAATGGAAGGAACTCAAGATAAACAATAGTAAGATAAAGGACGTGAAGATTGAAACGAGTTATGTGAACCTCCCTATCACTGCCAACTTCTATCTGACAAGAGGTCTTGCCTTAAAGACTGGTGTGCAGTTCGGTTTCTTGGTGAATGCTCACTCAAAGTACTCTGTGGAAAACAAGACTGGCGACACGAAAGTGACGAGCACAACCGATACAAAATGCAAAGATGCTTTCAACAAGTTCGACGTTTCGATTCCAGTTGGTATTTCCTATGAATTCAAGGTTCCTATCGTTCTCGACCTCCGTTACAATATTGGTTTGAGCAAGGTGGGCAAGAAGGGTACCCCATTTGAGGATTGCCGCAATGGAAGCTTAGCTTTAACAGTGGGTTATAAGTTCAACTTGTAATTTTGAAAGCAAGAAAGCAAAGAGAGAATCATTCAATTTATTAACAAATCTAAATTATTAACAAAACAAATTTATTAAAAAGCAAATCAAGAAGTGAAACCGTGTGTGTGGCAAGGGTCCCTTGCCACACACTTTTTTTGTTTCCTCTCGAAGATACAAAAAGGGAAGGATGAGTGCTTGAATTCAACATTTTTTCTGTTTACCACAAAAAAAGGCGGAGAAAAATGGGAGAGAAAGAAAAAGTGTGTAATTTTGTAAGGTCAAAAGAATATTACTTTACTAATTATAATTATCATCTAATCAAATTCAAAACTTATGAAAAGACTTTTTACGACTCTACTTTCTTTGAGTTTATTGTGTACCATCGGTGCCAAAGCTGAGGTGGACCCTAATTTTTACATTTATCTTTGCTTTGGACAGAGCAACATGGAAGGACAAGCCATCATTGAGGATTGCGACTTGAGTCCAGATGCACGTTTCCAAATGATGTCAACTTTGGATTGCGGCACAAGGAAGCAAGGCAGTTGGTATCGCGCCGTGCCACCTTTGGCTCGTTGCAGTACGAACCTCTGTCCTGCCGACTACTTTGGTCGCACGATGGTGGAAAACCTGGACGAATCCAAGCGCGTGGGCGTGGTGGTCGTTGCCATTGGTGGTATCGCCATCGATTTGTTCGACCCAGACGGTTGGAAAGCCAACGTGGCAAGTATGACCGAAAACTGGCAAATCGCAGCCGTGAACGAATATGGAGGCAATCCGCTGGGACGCTTGATGGAATGTGCAAAGGAAGCACAAAAGAGTGGAGTCATCAAGGGCATTCTGCTGCATCAAGGTGAAACAGATGCCTACAACAACACATGGCTGACAAAAGTGAAGAAGGTCTATGAATACATGCTCAAGGAACTGAATCTCAATGCAGAGGATGTGCCTCTGATAGCTGGCGAAGTGGGACATGAAGACCAAAAAGGCATTTGCAGCGGTGCGAACAACACGATTGACCGCCTGCCTCAGACCATTCCAACTGCTTACGTGGTGCCATCGACAGGTTGCACATTGATGAGCGACAATCTGCATTTCAATTCGGCAGGTCAGCGCAAATTGGGACGCAGATATGCCAAGACAGCACTGGGCGTACTGGGTATTGAAGCCGACATCGACGAGGACGAAGTGCCTGAGGTGGACCCAGCAGAACCTGTGGATATGACCAATCGTTTCACCTATTGTTGGAACGGCGCAGAAACTATTGTGGTGAATGACGATGGTACCCTGACTTACAACGGTGTGCAGTGGGGTGGTTTAGCTTGTTGGTTAGGCGAAGCAGACTGGACAGGCTATGACAAGATAGTCTTTGAGTTTGCAGAACCAACGCCTATCAGCACTCAGATTTTCATTCAAGGCAACGAGGAAATTAAGCAATGGGTGAATGCTGGAGCTACGAAGGCAGAATGCAGTTTTGCAGGAAAAGACGTGAGCAAAGTGTCGCAGGTAGCACTTCAAGCGGCAGATAATGGCAGCATCCACGTGCAGAGAATTTATCTCGTGCGCAAAGTTGCAGCTGGAATCTACACCATAGAAACGAAATGGCAGAAACCATCGGCTACTTACAATCTGAAGGGTCAGCGCGTAGGCAAAGACTATCGAGGCATTGTAGTGAAAGATGGAAAGAAAATCCTGAAATAGAAACAAATTAAGAATTACAAACGATGGAAAAGAATGATTTTAAAGTAGGCGTCATCGGCACAGGATGGATTGCTGAAAAGGCTGCCATCACACTGGCACACGTGGATGGAATGAGAGTCTATGCTGTGGGGTCTCGCAAACTGGAAACGGCAGAGGCTTTCGCAAAAAAATGGAACATAGAACGGGCATACGGCTCTTACGACGAATTGCTCGATGACCCACAGGTGGACCTTGTCTATGTGGGAACACCTCACAGCCATCATTTCGACGTGACAATGCATGCCATTGAGAAAGGCAAAGCATGCTTGGTGGAAAAGGCTTTCATGGCTAATTACAGGGAAGCAGACGCTGTGGTGAAACTGGCTCGCGAGAAGAAAGTATTCTTGGCAGAAGCTGTTTGGACTCGCTATCAACCTGTCGTGAAAACCGTGCGCCAACTCATTGCGGATGGCAGAATCGGGCAGGTGGGACTCATCTCTGCCACAATTGGCTATAGCATGGGAAACAAACCACGCATCATGCGTCCTGACCTTTGCGGCGGTGCCCTACTCGACATCGGTGTGTATAGCATCAACTTCGCAAGGATGTTCCACGATGCCAAGATTGTGAAGATTCAATCGCAATGTGTGAAGTCGGAAACGGGGATGGATTTGTCGAATGCCTTCTCCTTCGTCTTCGATGATAACGTGTTGGCAAATCTTCAATCCACAGCCTGTTGTGTGAACGATAACTCAGGCATCATCTGCGGTTCGGAAGGTTATCTCATCATCGACAACATCAACAATCCTCAGACAGTGAGCATCTATAAGCGCGACCGCATTTTCGTTGAGGAAATCCATGTGCCTGAGCAAATCACAGGTTACGAGTATGAGTTCATCGCATGCAAGGATGCAATGGAGAAAGGACTCACGGAATCACCTTACATGCCGCTCGACGAAACGCTCTACATCATGCAACTGATGGACGGGCTGAGAAAAGAATGGGGTGTGAAGTATCCGATGGATTAGGCATCCCTCCTAATCTCCACAAAGGAAGGAGTTGTCCAGAAAGGAATGAGAATAATTCGGTGTTGAGTGCAGGGTTTTAAAGAAGTTTTGTACCTTTGCACCTTCAAACAATAGAAGTTATGTCATTTCTTACGCGAAAATATCCGTTCAAGCAAAGTAAGCACTGGTTGAGAGACAGCATCGCCTACGGTGTCTTCATCTGGGCGATGCTCTGGCTGATGCAACCGTTTGGATTCAGTATGTATAGCGGAAATAAATGCTTGACGGCTGCATTATTTGGACTTGTCACATCTTGTTGCTATGCGTTGTACGGATGGGCAATATTGAGGCATTTGTACCAACGAATAAAGCCCTGGCGCATTTGGCATGATGGATGTGCCGTACTTGGACTGATACTCTTCATCGCCATCTGCAATTTCCTTCTGTTCTCCTTTATTTTCCATTATCCTATCACCGCTAAGATTTTCCTCCTGTTCCTTTATTGGACGATGATCATTGGTGTCATCATAACCGCGTTGTCTATTGGGATCGAGTA